>Ga0272441_10003147_pt1 | contig 31967 bp, 29 predicted proteins | sample SSMProp6N_FD_193582 | JGI IMG/M metagenome (GOLD analysis project Ga0272441, IMG submission 193582) | Marine sediment archaeal communities from Little Sippewissett salt marsh, Falmouth, MA, United States - SSM-Prop-6N | ecosystem: Environmental > Aquatic > Marine > Wetlands > Sediment ... | reverse complement strand
GGCAGGGGATCCGACGATCATCGAGCCCAGCCTCGAGGCTGTGAAAGAGCACCTATGACGGGAACCGTCCCACTGCATCTCGTGGTCAACGGTCGCGAGATCACGTGCGAGGTCGATCCCCAGCTCCGACTGCTCGATCTGCTGCGCGAAGTGCTCCATCTGACGGGCACCAAGGAGGGATGCGGCGAAGGGGAGTGCGGCGCGTGTACCGTGATCATGGATGGGCTCGCGGTGAATTCGTGCCTCGTGCTCGCCGTGCAGGCCGAGGGCGCGGAGATCCTCACCGTGGAAGGGTTGTCACGAGGCCGCGAGCTGCATCCGATTCAGCAGGCCTACGCCGAGACAGGAGCGACGCAATGCGGGTTCTGTACGCCGGGATTCATCATGGCGACGTATGCATTGCTGTCGCGGATCCCGGAGCCGACGGACGAGGAGATCCGCACCGCGCTGGAAGGGAACCTGTGCCGCTGCACCGGCTACGCGAAGATCCTCGATGCGGTTCGCCTGGCGGCCCGACGTTGGAGGCGCTCCGCCGATGGTTGAGGCGGTGGTGCTTGCTGCCGGTACGGGAAGACGCTTCCATGGGGTCAAGCCGTTGATGCAGGTCGAAGGTGAGACGGTGCTAGCGCGCACGGTACGAGTCCTGCATGAAGCGGGTGTGCAAAGGGTCCTCGTGGTGGTCGGCCACGCTGGGAACGAGGTCGGGGACGAGGCGCGCCGGGTGGGTGCGGTCGTCGTCGACAATCCAGCCTACCGTGCCGGGCTCTCCACATCCCTCGCCGCAGGGATCCACGAGGTCTCGGCCGCGGCGCAAGGGTTCGTGATCGTCCCCGCCGACATGCCGTACCTCGGCGCGAAGACAGTGCACTCGGTCCTCGCGGCGGCGAGAGGCGGCGCGTCGATTGTCCGTCCCGTGCTGGAGGGGACCCCGGGCTTCCCCGTGTACTTCCGGGCGACGCATCGGCAGAGCCTGTGTGCTGCGTTGCGTGGGGACCGTGGTGCGCGGGACTACATCCGGGATCATGCCGCGGACCTGGTGACCCTGAAGGCTGAGGACGCGGGGTGCATCTCGGACGTGGATGCCCCTTCCGATCTGCCGCATAAGGACGGTGAGCGTGGACTGGCAGTACAAACGCCCTGAGTCGACGGACGAGTTGCTGGAGGCGCTCGAAGAGCCAGGGGCGCTGATCGTCTGTGGTGGAACCGACGTGATGGTCAAGCTTCGAAGCGGGCTCGTGGCGCCTCGAGCGCTGGTCGATGTCAGCCGTCTCGGTGCGCTGCGAGGCATCCGCGAGGAGGAAGACCACGTGGTGATCGGTGCCGCGACGACGGAGAGCGAAGCGCTGGACAGCGACATCATCCGCCGTCGTTTTCCGTTGCTCGTCGCGGCGCTCGAGAAGCTTGGCTCGGTGCAGATCAGGAACCGCGGCACCCTCGGCGGGAACCTGGTCAACGCGTCTCCGGCGGCGGACGGCGTCATTCCGCTGCTCCTCCACGAGGCGGAAGTCGTGCTCGCCAGCCGCGGCGGCTACCGCAGGATGCCTGTGGAGGAGTTCGTCGTGGCGCCGGGGAAGACGCAGCTTCGTGAGGCGGAGTATCTGCAGGAGATCCGCGTTCCCGTGGCAGGCGACGACCTGATTGGACGGTTTCACAAGGTGGGTCGGCGGCGGGCGCTGACCATCGCCATCGCTTCGTTGGGGATGCTCTGTGCCCTGAGGGAAGGCCGTATCACGTGGATCCGCTTTGCCGCGGGATCGGTCGCCCCGAGCCCACTACGGCTGCGAGAGGCAGAGGAGATCCTGCGGGATACGGTTCCTGATGCGGCGTGTATCGCCCGGGCCCGCGAGGCGGCCGAGGCGGCGGTGTCGCCCATCGACGATCTGCGAGGTCCTGCGACGTACCGGCGCACGGTCATCGGGCGGCTCGTGGCTGCGTTCCTCGAGGAGCTGCCCGATGCATGATCTGGCGATCCGCGGGGGGCGGGTCGTCACCGCGGACGGTGTCCTGCAGGCGGACGTGGGGATCGACGGCGAGACGATCGCCGCTGTCGCCGCGGCACTCCGTGGCCGCGAGGAGATCGACGCCTCGGGATGCTTCGTGCTCCCGGGTGTCATCGATGCTCACACGCACATGCAGCTGCCCGTGGGCGGGATGCGCTCGAGCGACAGCTTCGAGAGCGGTTCTGTCGCCGCCGCGATCGGGGGGGTCACGTGCATCGTCGACTTCACGGTAGGAGGGGCGGAGTCGACACTCGCCGAGCAGATTGAGGCGCGCAAGGGGGAGGCGTCGTCGACCGCCATCGACTACAGCTTGCACGCGGAGGTTGTGGGCGGAGACCCCGAACCGGAGGCGTTCGCCGCCGCCGCGGAGCTCGGTGTGCGCACGTTCAAGTTCTACCTCGCGTACTCCCGGTCGGGGCGGATGACAAACGATGCCGGGCTGCTCCGCGCGTTCCGCGTCATCGCGGCGCTCGGCGGCCGTGCGATGGTCCACGCGGAGAACGACGCCGTCATCAACAGGTTGACCGAGGAGCTGATGACCGCCGGACGCACCGAGATCGGTGCCCTCGCCGACGCGCGGCCGGCCATCTGCGAGGAGGAAGCGATCCTCCGGGCGGCGGTCTGGGCTCGTTGGACGGGGGCCGCGCTGCGCGTGGCGCACATCAGCTCAGCACTGGGGCTCCGCGCTGTGGAGGCGAGCCGCGGGTGGGGGACAACCATCCTCGCCGAGACCTGCCCGCAGTACCTGCTGCTCGATCGCAGCGCCTACGAAGGCGTGGACGGCTTGCAGTTCGCTGCGACTCCGCCGCTGCGCTCCGCGCCGGATCGCAACGCGCTTTGGGCAGCCGTCGCCCACGGATCAGTCGATCTGATTGCGACGGACCATTGCCCGTTCCGCCGCGAGCAGAAAGCCGACGGCACGTCGTTCGTCGACGTGCCCAAGGGGCTGCCCGGGGTGGAGGTGCTTCTCCCGTTGCTGTTCTCTGAAGGTGTGTCCTCGGGGCGACTGACGGTGGAGCGTCTCGCTGCGCTGCTCGCAACCGGACCGGCCAAGGCGCTCGGGCTGCACCCCCGGAAAGGGGAGATCCGGAACGGAGCGGACGCGGATCTTGTCCTCGTCGATCCCCGGCGGGACGACACGCTGCGTGCGGATGCGCTGCACATGGGAACGGATTTCTGCCCCTACGAGGGGATGAGGGTTGTGGGGATCCCGGTCATGACGCTCTCCCGCGGCCTCGTGGTGGCACGACAGGGGAGGTTCTGCGGCGTTCCGCGCCGCGGACGCTTCGTCCCCCAGCAGGGTAGGCGCACGGCCCCTTGTAGGCTATGATGCCCTCAGGGGCGATGGGCATGACTCGACGCGTCGCGTGGAGCTTCGCAGTGGTCTTCGTGTTGGCATTGGCGGGCTGCACCTACCTGTTCAACCAGCCACCGGTGGCGGCGTTCGATCCGCTGTTCTATCAAGTGGATGGGGAGCCTTTGGTGGTGGTGTTGGACGCATCGACCTCGTTCGATCCCGATGACGACCCGATCGTGGAGTACGCGTGGGCGATCAGCAAGCCCGGCGGGGACATGGGGGACGGGGTGGAGTTCTACCCCCAGGGCTGGTACTCGACGCAGGTCGCCGAGGAGGTCATCACGGTGCGGTTTCCCGATCAAGGGACGTACACCGTGCAGCTTCTCGTGCGCTCCGACCGCGGCGGCATCCTCGACAGTTCCGCCGTCGTTTCCGAGACGTTTGTGCTCCCCAACGAGCAGCATCGCCCGACGCTGTAGTCGGTCATCTGATCGCTTCCCGTTCCCGGCTTCAGGCGTGGTCGCGTGCTGCGGTGTACTTCGGATCGATGCACTGCGGTGCGCCTCGCCTTATGAGAAGGAACGGCAGGCGGATGAGGCTTGCCCCGCAGTGCTCAGGGCCCACACACCGACTCCATCTTCCCCTCACATGCTCTCCATGCGAAGAGGAGACAATCCCTCCAAGATCATGACAATCGTGAAACGGGAGGTGAGGTCCATGGCGAGGAAGGAGATTCTCGATAAGCTCTCCATCTACGTTCCGCAGAAGAAGGTCGAGGAGAAGCCGGTGGAGCGTTTGATCAAGCTTGCACAGCGTCGAGATCGCTCGGTGAACTACCTGGTGGTCGAAGCCATCCTGCAGTATCTGAAGCGCGAGGAGAACAAGAACTAACGTCGAACTGCTGGGTGTCGACATGCGAAGGCGACGGGTCGGTCCGTAGAGACCGACCCGTTTCACTTGCGATCTCCGGAGTTTCCGCGATGCTTGGTCCCAGGCCGGTGAACAGGGGGAGCCATGTCGCGATCGAGGAAGAGGGCGGCGGGGCGGGGGCCGCGCGTCGGGCTGGCGCTCGCTGCGGGTGGCGCTCGCGGTGCTGCACACACCGGGGTGTTGAAGGTCCTCTGCGCCGAAGGGATTCCGATCGACTGCATTGCCGGCTCGAGCATTGGAGCGGTTGTCGGCGGAGCCCACGCGGCGGGGGTTCCGCCGGAGCGCGTGGAGCAGCAGTGGCTGAGTGCGGATCTGGCGAAGGTCGTGCGAGCGTTCTTCCCTACGCTGACCCGTTCCGGGATCAGCTCGGGGACGGAGAAGCGACGCATCCTCGCCAGTGTTCTCGGGGGTGCCCCGCGGATCGAGGATCTGCCTGTGGCGTTCGCGGCCATGGCCTGCGACATGCACAGTGGCGAGCCGGTGTCGCTCACCAGTGGGCCGCTTCTTGACGCGGTGCAGGCCTCAGCGTCCATTCCCGGTGTGTTCCGCCCGGTTCGTGTCGGGGATCGCGTGCTCGTCGACGGAGGCCTTGTCGAACCTCTTCCGATTGGAGCGTGCCGCGATCTCGGGGCGGAGGTTGTCATCGCTGTGGACATCCTGCCTGCGCCGCACGGGGAGAGCATGGGGGGGCAGCGCGTGTGGGATCGGGTCGGGGAACGTCTGCGTGACACCTTCCGTGAGCAGCGGTGGCTCCCGGGGAACCTACCGGACTTGCTGTCGGAGGTGTTCGATCCGAAGGTGGGGACTGCCAGGCCGCTGCCGGGGCTGACAGGCGTTATCAACCAATCGATCATCATCCTTCAGCACAGGATCCTTGCGCTGGAGCTCGAGCGGAACCCGCCCGATGTGCTGATCCGGCCAGACGTTTCTTACTCGACGATGGGGTACCTGCGAGCAGCTGACGGGATCCGTGCCGGGGAGGAGGCAGCGAAGCGTGCGATCCCGGGGATTCGTCGCCTCGTCCTCGGCAAGGGGAAGCGAGCGGCCGCGGCGCGTCGTGGCTAGCCGATCGAGTCGGTGAACGTCTCGAAGCGGTCGCCGCCTGCGCCGCAGATCGGGCAGCGCTCGGGCGGCTGCGCGCGCGCGCAAAGATAGCCGCAGACACGACAGCGCCAGACATCCGGCGCGGACCTCGCGCTGTCGGTGGACCGTACCGGTGTTGCCTGTGGCTCGAGAATGGGGGTTCGCCGCTCCGGGATGGATCCGACATCGCGTTGTCCGCGAACCACGGCTTCGGAGACGTACAGCGCACAGTAGCAGCTGCCGAATTCCAGAAGATCCGCGTCGCGGTAGTCGCAGGGACAGGTGATATCGAGATCCTGTGCTCGGTCTCCCGACGCCAGTCTACACGGGCAGGCGAGGTAGCCGTAGCGGTCGCGGTTGCGCAGCAGGCCGTCGACGAGCTCGTTCGTGAACTCCTCATCCGGGTTCAGATGATAGCCAGCGCGCTCAGCCCGCCGGCGGAGTTCCTCGCGTAGGTCGCTGACGCGCTGGCTCGGAGTCGATGGGCGGTTCACAGGTTGAGCGCCTCTCGCAGTTCCTCCGGCTTGTAGCCGACGACGACGCGGCTGTCATCGATGACGATCGTCGGGTAGGACCGGCGGGGATTCCACCGACCCAGCGTGTCCAACGCGGCCTGCTTGGACTCGCCATCGAGGAGATCGACGTAGGTGAACGCGAACGAGACCGATGCCCTCTCGAGGAATTGCCGTGTCCGTCGACACCAAACGCAGGTCGACAGACCGAGGAACTGCACTTCGTGTTGGTCTTTGGTCCCGTACACGTTGCCGGTGGCTTCCATGTGGCTCTCCCCGCGTCGTCCTTGTGGATTCGCCGAGCGTAACGAACGATGCCGCGGGCCACAACCACGGCGGACGAAGAGCGGTAGCCGGCTCCTGCGCATTCCTCCCGAAGCATCAGGAGGCAGGGAATCGCCCCCCGGTTGGCGCCGTGGGCTTGGCTGGAAGGCGCGCACGTCGTGAAGCGCGGCCGCGGGGTTGTGGGGTGACCTCCGCTCCGCTGGTGACGCTTCGTTGCCCTCATCGCGGGCGGGATGGTAGGCGCGCGCCGACATCGGAACCTAGCGCGGCCCGGGCTCGCATGCTCCCCTGAAGATCGCTAGGATGGTGGCGAGGAGGCGCACCATGAATCGTTGGGGGAGGATCGCTGCCGGGGTGGTTGTGCTCGCCGCAGTGGCCGCGCTCTGCGGATGTTGGTCCGTCGTCACGCTCGACGAAACGGCGGAGGATCAAGCGTGGGTCGTCGGCGTCTGGGATCGTATCGAGCTGCGGCTCCCGGGGAACGCCAGTGCCGGCTACACCTGGCAACTGGCAGGGCAAAGCCGCGCTGGAGTCGTCGAGCTGATCGACGGCCCGTCGTTCGAACCTGACGCTCCGGACCTGTGTGGAAGCCCGGGCGTGTTCACCTTCCGCTTCCGCGCGCTGGAGAAGGGTTCGACGCGTCTGCGCTTCGAGTACCGGCAACCGTGGGAAGAGGCGATGCACGACACGTTCGAGGTGGCGCTCATCGTCCGCTAGACCCCACTCGGTGGAACACGACCAGCGCCGAGGCGACCCAGCAGGGCGGCGGCGTTTCGAGGATCCCCGAGTAGTCGGATAGGGTGAACGACACGATGCGCGCCGCCGCTGGGATCCCGAGCAGCGCCGCGATGACAGGAAGGATGTACCGCTGATCGCTTGCCAGATCATCGACGCAGTGCCGGTACGCGGTTTCCTGGTCTCCGTGGCGAAGCGCGAGGTCGAGGGTCCTCTGCGTGCGATCGCGGAAGTGACGTTCGGCATCCTCGACCCTCTGGCCGGCGAGCGCGGGGTCGAGCGGCCTGTAGATGGCGCCGTAGTGCACCAGATCGCCGGTGGCGACCACTGCGGAGTCCGCAGTCACGAGCTTTTTCAGGGCGGAGGCGAGCGCGTCGGCGGTCGTAAGTGCGCCGTCCTCCGGCGCTCGGGTGGGGCCGACGAAGAGCGGCAGGACCTGCAGCGGGGGCAGCGAAGCGATCTCGGATTCGAGTCGGACCAACGCAAGGAAGGTGTCGAGGGAGTACTCGTTCGCGAGGAGGCCGCGCCGATCGCGGCGCAGGACCGACGTGTCTTGGCCGCGGACGTGCCACAGAGGCAGTGAACCGAACGGTGTGGGCCACGACGGCTCTGCCGGCATGAATCCCCCGCGAAGCTGGGCAAACGCTGCGGTCGACGAGGCGCCCTCGGGGGCTGTCGCGAGCCGGTAGGTGTCGTGAAACGGCGGCGGCAGAAACGCGCCGTGGAGAACCCCGAGGGCGACCACCCGGCGGACGTTGGCGGCACGAAGTGCGCGGATGACGTGGGCGTGGAGCGGTGCAGCGTGTTCTAGATAGGTGTGGGGGAACGAGAGCACGGCCCCACGACGTACGTCATCCGCAAGCTCCGTGCGAAGCGGTGTCCCGAGGAACAGCAACTCGAGCTTGGGGCGGCGTGCGGGATCCTCGAGTTCCGCGCGGTACGCTCGCTTCCAGTCCATCCGCGGCTACGGTGCCGGCGGTGTCGATGGCTTCGTAGGGGTGCTCCCCCCGAGATACTGATTGTGGAAGATGAACAGCTGCGACGAGTCGAAGCTGGTGAAGATCAGCTTGTAGCAGTTGGTCAGGATGTAGACCCAGATCATGATATTCGGCATCGGATCGCTGAAGCTATGGATGTCGTAGTGGTAGCCCTTCTCCCGCCACCACTGCTTGCGAAGCTTCCGCTCGCCGGACCAATCCTTGAAGCTGGCCGCGTAGCTTTCGAGAAGCCACACAAAATCGGCGAACTGCATCTTGGTGCGTACCCCGAGGGCTGCTGCGGGAAGCGGTTCCAGCGGGACGCCGTCGGCGACGCGGCGCCAGGCGTCGAGCATGTCGCAGCCGCCGTGATAGGCCATGGTGATCGCCGGGGTGATGCGGCAATTCCCGTCGACCACGTACGGTCGTCCCGTCGTTCGATCGACGACGAAATCGAAGCCGCAAAGCCCGTCGTAATCCAGTGCCGAGATCAGCTTGGACGCCGCTTCACGGCTTGCGGGGTCGGAGATGCTCTCGCGCAGCACGGTGGTGCCTCCGGAGCGGGGCATGGTGCGGAGACCGCGATACATCACCTCGCCGAACACCTTCCCGCCTTGACAGAGATGGAGCGTGCAGGTCGTGGGCCCATCGATGAGCTGTTGCAGCATCGGTAGGTCGCTCTCGGGAAGACGGTTCACACGGACGACGTCGAAGTACTCGCGCTCGAGTGAAGCCCGATCGTAGACCTGGCGGAAGCCCGCAGCGCCCGAGGACGCGCGCAGCTTCACCGCAATAGGGAGATCGACGGTGGCCACCATCTCCCGGGCCTCGTCGAGCGAACGCGGGACGAGGATCTCCGGCGTGTCCACGCCGACCTCCCTGGCGAGCTCGTCGAGGCGGATCTTGTCGTGGAGGCGCAGCAGCCGGTCGGTCTCAGGGATGACGGACTTGGTCGCGGCGAGGACGCGCTCCCGGTAGTGGCTCATGAGGATGATTTCCTCGTAGGAGGGGAAGTAGTACTCGTAGCCTCCCGACTCCAGCACCTGCAGCAGGCGCTGTGCGTAGCGCTCGGGGAAGTATCGCATGTTGGGAAGGCGGATGCGGCGCGCGACATGGCGGGAGAACCCGGCATAGGCCAGGAGATGCCCTTCCGCCGCGTGGACCTCGTAACCCAACTGGCCGAACCGTCGTATCGCGTGGAGTGCTGCGGGCTCGAACAGCCCGGTGATCAGGATCTTCACAGTGCCCCCTCACCAAAGCCTTTCGCGTGATGGGCGATAGCATAGGACCCGGTCGGTGACGATGCAACAGGGCGGCCCGATGGCCGGTCCATCCGGTGAGCCCGACGGCAAGGAAGCGGGGGGCGCGGCTGCGCCCCCCGTCTGCATGTCCGCAACGCGGACGCTAGTTTGCGTTGACGCTATCGAGGTTCATCAGCTCGGCAGCTACGCGCTTGACATCGAGCCCGGCAGCGAGTCCCGCGGCCAGAGCCTTGCGCAGCCGATCGGTGGCGCGTCGGTGCTGGAGCATGCGTGCCACCTGACGGCCTTCGTCCGCCTGAGCAAGCGCGTCGCGATGGCCGAGCTGAACCAGCTCTTCCACCTGATGAACTGGGAACAGCAAGACTACCTCCCCTTCACGTGCCCGTACTCGTACCCCGCCGTGGCGAGGTCGGGTTCATGCATCGGAGTCAGTTCGGGCCCGATGCTCTGCCCTTCGTGACCTCTTCCGAAGGTGTTCCATCGTAGGTGCGCGATCGATGCGGGCAGGTTCACAGCGGCGAACGCCCGCGGCCTCTGTGGGCCTCTCCGTGCGTGGAAGCGCGTAGCTGTGGCCGGGAGGAACCGTAGCACTCGATCGTGGGAGCGCTGCCGCCTCGCTGGCGGCCACGGAACCTGGAACGCGGCCTAGATCCTACGCCGTGGGAGTGCTTGTTGTGAGGACGTTCGTGCGCGAACGGTCCACGATGGGGCTGCTACAGCGAGTCCACCTGGGGCGTACCCTGGCAGCCGTCTCGAACGACATTCTTCTTCATGGGTTGCGCCTCCTGCGCAGTTCTGGGGATCTCACCGCCTGACCCAAGGTCGGGTCAGCTCTGACAGCCGATTGATGTGAAGCGGGGGAAGCATACCCCCATCTCTCCGTGGATGCAAGGAGAACACGCAAACGTTACAGAAACGTCTCCGAGGTCGGCAGCGGGCCGGCTCCCGCGATCGTGCGGCGTCGAGACCCCGAGCGCTTCGACCGTTCGATGCGATGCCTTGCGGTGCGGGACGCGTTGTCTAGAGACGCTGCGGTCATCTTCGCAGCCTGCCGGGCGGGGCAGCGCGCTGGTGGCACGTCGGCGTGTGCGGGCGGTGCCTGCCCCCAGGCCGAGGCGTAGGCGGCATGGCTGTGCTGCGGAGATGAGCGGGATGGGACCGTGGCGATGGCGCGGGCTCCTCCGGGGATCTCGAGGGTGTGCAGCGCTTCGCCGTCATGCCCGATGCCATCTGGAGCGAGACGAGGTAGCGCAGTTCCGATCTGGCGGGGGTGCCGCAGCAGCGGACCGGGTCAGCCGAGGCTGGAGATGAACTCGTCGATGGACAGCGCAGACAGTGTCTGAATTTTGACGCTGCCGCGGGCTCCAAGCTCAACCGAGACGCGAAGGATGGAGGACAGGTTCGGGGCTTCCACCACGGTGACGAAGTCGTAGGCTCCCACCGTTGCGTACTGGTGGACAACCTTCGCCCCGAACTGCTCGATCTCGTGGTTGACCTCTCGGATCCGCTCGGGGTTCCGTTTGATCGTCGCCGCGCCCTCATCGGTCACGCGACTCAACAGGATGAAGGTGTGCACTCGTATCACCTCCTCGTGCGGACTGTGAGCCAAGGTAGTGGACTCCCTGGCGTCCAGGCAAGTCCGGGGGGCGCGCTCCTCGGGCGATCGGATCCGGCGTGGCCCGACTTGTGCGCGACCTTGGATGTGAGGCACGCTGGGCAGCGGCACGGCACCCCGTGCCGCTGCGAAAGGAGCGCTGATGCGCGCTGTTCTGTGGAGCGTCTTGCTTATCGCGTTGATCTGTGCCGTAGGGGCGGACGGTGTCGCCCGGCGGCTCGACCCTGGTGAAATGCTGTCCGAGGCGATTCGGGGCGCCGGTCCGGGTGAGATCATCGAGCTGGCACCAGGGACCTACGAAGGGTTCCTGTTCATCAACAGCAGTGTCACCGTGCGCGGACGTGGTGATGCGGAGGCGGTGGTCCTTCGCAGTCCCGGCCCGGGGACCGGCCTGCTCGTCCAGATCGAGAGCCCAAGAGAGATCGAGGTCGTCTTCGAGAATCTGACGATCGAAAACCGCCACGGTGCCGGGCTCCAGGTCGAGGGGGCGGTGTGCCTGACACTGCGTCGGGTGGTCGTCTCCCGCGCCCTGACCGCGGGCATCCTCGTTCGAGGGCGCGCACATGTGGGCGTTGTGGATACCTTGATCCGCGATTGCGGTAGCTGCGGTGTCGAAGCCTGGGACGCGCCGACCATCGACGTACAGGCGTCGGAGATCTCCACCTGTGGCGGGTGCGGTGTGCGCCTGTGGGACAACGCGACGCTGAGCATCGTCGACTCCCTGCTTCGCGGGCACGGGGAACACGGGGTCGTCAGCACGTGCGGTGCTGCACTGTCGATCACCGGCACGCGGATCGTCGCCAATGCGGCTGACGGAGTACATCTTGCATCGGCCGGCCTCACGACGCTGTGGAGTAACGACATCGAGGGGAACGGTGGCTACGGCGTGCGCGCAGCGGTTGACGGCTGCGTCGTAGGGGACGAGCCGGCCGTTCTCCATCCGGGTGAGATTCGCGGAAGCGGAAATCGAATCCCGCAGCCCGCGGGCGGGGCTGCGGGGCTGGGCGCGATCTGTCCGTCGTCGCTTGCCTATCTCGCGGAACCTTCGGATGACGAGCCGTAACCGCCCGCTGCGCGGTCCTGGCTGAAGCGGGGCGTTGCGTCTACACTCCTCTGCGACATGGCGATGCGATGCGGTTTCACAAGCGTGCTGGTTCGGCGCGTCGTCCGGATCGTGGTCTGGGGTCTGGTGTTGGCATTGACGCTGGTCTGCACGTCCGGGATGACGGCTCGGGCTGCGGACTGGGAGACGCCGTCGCTGCCACCGTTCGCGATGGTCTCGTTACGCGGTGCCGCCGTCACCCGCGCGGATCTTGCTTCGGGGATCACCGTATTGGCGTTTGCCGTGCCGGGGACGCCCAGTGCGGCTGAGGCGATTCCCATGCTTCAGGAGGCCCTGCGAACAGAACCGAGTGTCCGGTGTGTGCTCCTCGTGCCGACTGAGAACACGTCGGTCCACGCCATGGTGGATGCTCTTGATGTCGATTGGCCGGTGCTTGCCGATGAGCAGTTTCTGCTGGCGTCCGTGTTCCAGATCTTCCACGTTCCTGCACTGGTCGGCTTGGTCGATGGCCGGTGGAGCGACGGCCTGACGTGGGAGTTCGACAGCACCGAACTCGCGGCCTGGCTCTCGCAGCTCGTTGAAGACGGGACCCAGTCGCCGGTGGGCGATGACGCGAAGCCGGACATGGAGGACGTGCGCGGTCCCCCGCTTCTCGGCGACGCGATCGGCTTCTACAGGCTGCCCGAGCCTCTCGTGCTCGCGTTTGCCGGGGCTCACTGCCCCGTATGCCACGAGATGCTTCCGCAGCTGGTCGCCATCGCCGCCGAGTACCCGGTGTGGCTGGTCATCACGGGGGTCCTCGACGATCCGGAGCCGTTCACCGGTGAGGCGCCGAAGCTGTGGCGGGTGCTCGATCCGGAATGGCGGCTGGCCAACCTCTACGATGTGCACACCACCCCGACGGTGTTCCTCGTGGGGCAGGACGGCGCGTTGATCTGGGGGCACGTCGGATTCATCCAGGGCCTGGCCCTTGCCGTCGATGCGTTCTTCGCCGACGAAGCGCGAGCCGAAGCGGATCCGTAGCGCTCGTGCCCGAGGCGGCTACGCTCCTCCGCAGGGCTTCGTCCGTCGTGAGCGTTCAACGGTTCTGCAGCATCTTGAGCAGGGCGTCGATCGTGTCCTCGCCACCCTCGGCCGGCGCGCCGGGAACGGCATTGCGGATGAGGTTGACGGCGGCCTGTCCTGCTGCCGTGCGCAACGCTTCGTAGTCTCCATCCAATGGGATGTCAGGAACGCCGCCGAGGGCGTCGATGCGTAGCCCGAGCTGTTCCGCAGCGGCGGCGAGCTCCCGCGTTCCCGCCATCAGCAGACCCTCCCGTGCGACCTCAAGCAGGGCCGCCTCCCACTCGAACTGCGGCCGATCGGCGTCTCCGCTGATGTCGAAACCGAGGACGATCGGCAGGCTCGCCGCATAGCGGTTCCATCCATCAAGCAGGCGTGCTGACAGCTGGGGATCGAGCCCGAACAGCGTCCGCCCCTCTCGGGCCGCGACGGACAGCCCTTCCAGCACGAGGGACACGCCACCGCTGGCCGTGTCGCCTTCCTGGACGAGGCGTCCTTCCAGCGTCACGAAGCCGCTCGGAATCTCCACAGGTAGCGTCGTCTCATACGCAGCTGCGAGCGCTGCGAGATCCACGCGGCGGGCCTCCAACGCGTACGTTCTGCGCGGTTGAGCGTCGTGTGCCAAGAACTGCGCGGCGAGCTCGAAACCGGAATCCTCGTCATCGCCGAAGCGTCCGCGAAACACAAGGGTCACCGGCTCCTCGCTGAGTGACGAAGGGAAGGCGAGGTTGTGCAGCTCCACCTCGAACAGGGTCAGCGGGGGCAAGCCGCGCGTCGATCGCTGACGATCGTCCAGGCGGATGCGCACGCTACCGATGGCGATCCGCTCCACGGTGAACGGGGGTGTGAACGGCTCGAACGAGCGTCCACCCCGCCATCGCGCATAGGGATCCCCCCTGGGGCGCAGCGGGCGAGTCTCGGAGAGGTACTGCACGAAGCGCCGCAACAGGCCGAGCCAATCGACATCCTTCGCGTGCTCGGCGGCCCAAGCCACGTATCCGTCCACGTTCCAGCCGGACCCGGCGTTGTCCAGATTGAGCGTGCCGTCCTCCTCGCGCACGACGTGGAGTGAGGCCTCCTCGATGCGGACCTCGTTGAACACGACGCGCTTGGACAACAGCGGCCACATGCCGGCGTCCAATGTCAGTGAGGGTATCTCGACGAGGTTCTCGGAGGGGGCCTTGGGATCCTGAATGATGAGTTCTGTGAGGATCAGCCGGCCGGTGAGCAGGGAGAACGAACTCTCCTGTACGGCGACCTCGGTGCCTGCAACCCAGCTCGCGGTGGACGTCGCCAGGCCGCCGGCGAACAACGGGATCAACGCTGCGGCCAGCAGGTAGCAGAGCGCGTAGGTCGCTGGAAGCCCGAGCAGCATCCCCTTCCGAATCCAGCGAAACGGTCCCCACGGGCGCTTCGCATCCACGTATTTCGCCTCGCCTCCGAGAAGGAACCGTCGTGCGATGCTCGCGCCGGGCACGGTTCGTAGCTTCTGGGAGATGCGCCATCTCGAAACCTGCGTGGAGAAGGACTCCCGATAGCGAATCACGAGGATGCGCACGGCGAGCAACAGCGGAACGGCGAGGCCGACGGCGATCACCAGACTTCCAAGCAGGAGGTAGCGTCCATACCCCATCGGCGCGAACACCGGCTGATGCACGATCCATCGCCACAACGGATCGAGTCCTCGGCTCTCCGCAAGAAGGAAGCGGCCCAGCGCGAAGGAGGCCGGCGCGAGGGGAAGCGACAGCAGTTTGAACAGGCCCAGGGCGAAGAGGAAGCCGCGGAAGCTGCAACGAGACAGCAAGGCCACGCTGCAGGGGATGATGATGTGAAGCCCCATCGGGGGCAGCCCGGCGAGCAGCCCGAGGGAGACGGACACGGCGATCTGGTTCGGCGTGAGCGAGGACTTCAGAAGGCGTAGCGTCTTTTTCAGGTAGGCAAGCGGCGTTGGAAGCATGATCACCACCCCGCCCATCGTGAGCCGGAGGCCTCACACTGTCAAGTCCCAGCGGGAGCGTTGCGGCGCTTCTGCCGACGCTGAGGGATGCAGTATGCTGCGCCGCGTCGAGGAGGCTGGGGATGGGCGAGGAGCGCGCGAGACGGCGATCGGCGACGGGGCTAGGGCTTCTGTCCATTGTCCTGTGGGCGACGACGGTCTCGGTGGCGCGAAGCGCCGCGATGCGTCTCGGCTTGTTCCCGGCAGGCGCGCTGGTGTTCGGCACGTCCGGTGCGTTGCTCGTGATCGCGACCTGTTGCCGTCTGCGGACGGTGCGTTGGGCCGGCGAACTCTCCCGCGAGCATCTCGTCCGATGCGGTCCGCTGTTCGTGCTCTACGTGTGCCTGCTCTACGCGGCGTTGGCGCTGGCCCGGTCGGATCGGGACGCGGTCGTCGCCGGGCTGGCGAACTACATCTGGCCGACGATGGCCTTACTGTTCGCCGTGATGCTCCTACGGCTGCGGCCTCGAGTGGGGTTGCTCGGCGGCGGCGTGTTCCTGGCGCTGGCAGGAATCGCGCTGGCGGCCTGCGATCGCGTCGGGGGTGTCACATCGGTGCTGGAGGCCGTCCGCACGTCCCCAGGGGCGATCGCGGTGGGGCTTCTCGCCGGCACGAGCTGGGGGTTGTACTCGGCTCTCGCCAGCCGCTACCGGCAGCGATTGCCCGCTGGGGCGATCGGAATCTACCTGCTGGCGGCCGGGGCGCTCCTGGCAGCGCTCGCTTCGGGCGCGTGGGGGGCGGCGGTGTGGACGCCGCGCGCGCTCGCCGAGGTGGGATACCTCGCTGTCGTTCCCACGGCCATCGCCTACGTCGCGTGGGATGTGGCGATGCGCGACGGGAACGTGCCGCTGCTGGGATCGGCCGCGAACCTCACGCCCGTGCTGGCGACAGCGACGGCGGGGTTGTATCTCGGCGTCCCTCTTGCGGGGACGCTCCTCGCAGGAGCGTCCTTGGTCGCGGCCGGCGCCGCACTCTCCCATGCGGCCTTCCGCGGAGCGACAGCCCGTGGCTAGGAGCCGGCCAACGCTGCCGCCATCTCCGCGGTCGACGCCGGCTTGACCTTCAGGTCGTAGCGCACGATCTTGCCGCCGGCGTCGATCGCCACGTGGGTGCGCAGGATGCCTAGGAAGCTTCGTCCGTAGAGCTTGCGCTCGCCCCAGGCGCCGTACGCCTCTGCCACTTTGTGCTCGGGATCCGACAGCAGCGGGAACGGTAGATCGTACTTGGCGCGGAACCGCGCCAGTTTCTCCGGCGGGTCAGGGCTGACCCCGATGACTTCGATGTCCTTCTCTCGGATGTCGGGGTGGATGTCGCGCAGGGCGCACGCCTGCTTGGTGCAGCCTGGGGTGTCCGCCTTGGGGTAGAAGTAGAGCACGACCTTCTTCCCGGCGAAATCGCTCAGAGCGACCTTCGTGCCTGTGTCGTCCAGCAGCGTGAACGGAGGAGCCACATCGCCTTCGTTGAGCATAGATCTCCTTTCCTCCTGCTGATCGGGTGAGAGCTTCACTCGGCGCCCGTCGCCAGCCGCCCGACGTAGCCCCCGGATCCCGCGGTGAACCACACATCCCCGTTGCTGTCGATCGCCAGATGGAGCGGCTCGGAATCGCTGGGAAGAGCGAAGACGATGACCTCCCCCGACCCGACATCGAGTCTGCCGATGGCGTCGCCGACGCGGTCCGTGTACCAGATGCGTCCCTGCGCATCGAAGATCAGATCGTAGACCTCTCCCGTGCCCGGAATCCTCCAGGTCTCGGAGAGGCCGAGCACCGGATCGAAGTGACCGATCGCTCCCTCCACGATGTTGCTGAACCAGATGCTGCCATCGGGGTCGGGAAGCAGCCCTTGGAAGATGGCGACATTGCGGATCGTCTCCATCATCTGCAGCGTTCCCGCGGTCGCGTCCAGCCGGAACAGGAACGGCACGCCGGCGCTGATCCAGACCGTCCCGTCGGCGGCCACGGCGATGTCCTCGACAAGGTAGTCCTCGATGTCGAGCCTCCACTCGGTGATCCCTCCGCTGGTCAGGAAAGGCGTGATCGGCCCTGGCGCGGGCATGAGGGTGACGTCGTAGGGGAACTTCTCGTACGACGCTGTGACGAACGTCGGGTTCACAGCCGTCGTCTGCGGCAGGAGCGTGTCATCCGACTGACTGCCGACGATGCCGGGCGCGCTCGCGGGGTCGAACTCGTACCGCAGGACGCCCTGAGCTTCGCGCTCGGCGACCCAGAAGACGAGCTTCCCCGAGGATGCGTTCGGTCCGCGATGGACCTTCGTGAGACCCACGCTCGGGCTGGGAAGCGAAACGGAGCTCACAGCTTGGCTGTCGGGGTTGAAGTACACGAGGAGGTTGTCCTGCGCAACGGTGCAGAGCACCGTGTCGTTGGCGAGGATCACGTCCTTGGGCCTGGAGCCCACACCCCACGAGCGGTAGAGGTTTGCCGCCGGATCGAGGCGAAGCACCTCCGTTCCCGTCGCGTCGACGAAATACACCCTCCCGGCAGCGTCGATCGTGACTCCCGCGGGATAGCCGGTGGGGTACGGGAGAGGCCACATCGAGAGTGTCACGCCGGAGGAGGCGGAGGGGGGGGCTACCTGCGCTGATGGCGCGGCGGTCGTGCCGCTCTGAGACGTTCGACGGGTGTTGCCCCCGAACGTCGGCCACGGCGAGTCCGCGAGCCCCATGCTCGACGTCTCCACGGCATAGACGTGGTCATCGAAGGCGCCGATGTACAGCGTTCCATCCTCGGCAAGCGCCGCCGAGCTGTAGTAGATCTCCTCGCCGATGAAGAACGTCCACAGGACATCCCCGTCGGGCGCGACGGCGTAGAGCGTTCCCGCTTCGGTTCCGATGTAGATCGTGCCGTCCGCCCCGACGGTCGGAGACGACGAGACCAGTCCATCGAGCTCGGTGTCCCACAAGGAAGCGCCCTCGGCGCTGACCGCATGAAGCCGTTCGTCGTAGCTGCCGATGTAGATGGTGCCGTCCGGCCCGATGGCGGGAGACGAGAACAGGACGCCGGCCGCCACGAGAATCTCCCAACGGAGGTCCCCGTTCGGCGACAGCGCATAGAGGAAGCCGTCGGACGCGCCGACGACGACAGTCCCGTCGCTCGCGATGGCAGCGGACGAGCGGACATCCATCTCCCAGCGTATCGCATGGCGGAAGCGTTCGGTCCCGTCGGGGTTGACGCCGAGGAAGGCGCCGTCTTCGGAGCCGACGTAGATCGTCCCGTCCGGCCCGATCGAAGGGGAGGAGCGGATCGGTGTCCCGGCCGCGTAGCGCCACACGACATCGCCTTGGGGCGACACGGCGTAGAGATTGCCGTCCTCCGACCCGACATAGACCGTGCCGTCGGCACCGATCGCCGGCGTGGACGACACGTAGTCTCCTGCGCCGATGTCGATTCGCCACCGTTCCGTTCCGTCCGCGGTCACGGCGAAGAGGGTCCCGCCGCCGCAGGCGACGTAGGCCGTTCCGTCGTCGCCGATGGATGGGCCGCGCCAGATCGCTCCCGTGGTCTCGAACCGCCACTTCTCCGTTCCATCGGGGTTCAACGCATACACGACCCCATCATTGGAGCCGAAGAGGATCGTTCCATCCTCGGCCAGCGCGGGCGTGGTCCGGATCCAGTTGTCCGCCTTGTACTTCCAGATCAGCTCGCCGGAGGCCGCGCAGGCGGTCGCTGCGGAGAGCGCGAAGGTGATGCACATGACCATGATCGTCAACACGGTCGCTCGAGTGTTCCTCATGTCCCATCCTCCCTGTGGATGCCTTCGCGGCATTCTAGGGGGCGGCGCGGCCGTCTCCAACTCGGCCGTGCGACGGAGCGGTGCCGAGTTGCTCGCGGCGTCTTGCCTGATGGGGAGGTTCGCGATTGAATGGGGCGAGGTGATGCTCATGCGAACGGCAGCGCTGCTTGTGGCCGGTGTCCTGCTGTGCGGTGTGGTGGTTTCGGGCGGCGAGGTTGTCCTCACCTACTACGGACACTCCTGCGTCACCCTCCAGGGAGAGGACGGGCCGGTGGTGATGATCGACCCCTACGGCACCTACGTGCCGCATCCGGGGCTCCCGGCGGCGGCCGACATCGTGCTCATGACGCACGCCCACGTGGATCACTGTCCCCCCTGCTATCGGGAGATGGATCGGGTTCTCGGCGAGGATCCGTTCTACTTCCTCGCGTTGGAGCCTGATGGCCGCGCGAGGGATGGGCGCTACAACCTGGACGACCGGCTGTCGGTGAAGGTCATCCCCGCATCCCATGTCAACGCCCGCGGCGGAGGGGCCGGCGAGGTAGGCATGCTCCGCTTCGAGATCGATGGTATCGTCTTCGCGCATCTCGGCGATCTCGGCACGCTGCTCGACGCTGCCCAGATGGCGGCGCTGCGCGACGTGCAGATCGTGTTTCTCCCTGTTGGTAAGCAGTTCACCCTCGATGCGGCGGAGGCGATGACGGTGATCGCTCAGTTGCCCGGGGTCAAGGTCGTCTTCCCGATCCACTACTACGTCGAAGGCATCACGCCGTGGACCGGAATGGCGCCGCTGTCCGAGTTCACTTCGGTCGCCTCGGTGATGTACCCGGTAATCGAGATCGATGACAGCTGGGTCACGCTCGATGCGGACGATCTCCCTGCGAGCCTCGAAGTCTGGGTGCTCGACTACGTCGAGTAGCCCAGGCCGATTGGCCCTTCAGAAGCGCGGAGGAGCCTCTACCGCTCAGGTCGCGCAGCCAATCCGGAGCTGTGCGCTATCCGCACGAAGGACACGGAGATGCTGCAGGGGCTTCTGCCTTGTCGACGCTGACGCAGCGCAGCGTCCTCTCGCTATCTTGTCTGTCCTCGTGCGCTTCGTGGTGAGAGCGATCCACGCGTTCCACTCCCTGCACTTCAGCGCTACGGGTACCACGTGATCTGGGCGTCGAAGTCCCGCCAGAAAACCGCATCGCCCGTCGGGGAGAGCGCAACGTACAGGCGAAACGCGTCGGTCTCCGTAACACTGGATCCGACGTACTGAACCACGAGCGTCACCGTGCCCGTACCCATTGCGCGTACCGCCGCCGCCTCACAGACGAAGTCGGTGCGGGCAACGCCTCCGGAGACCGCCGAGAGGCCGAAGTAGATCGGGAGCCCCAGGCCTCCCTGGTAGAGGTAGTTGACCGTCGCTGTCGCGCGGCTTCCGCTCTTCGTGTAGCGCCAACTGAGGATCGTGAGTCCCGATGTGTCGGGCGGCTCGACGACCGGCGGTGGACCGAGGACCGGCAGGACGGACAGACGTGAGAGCGCGTTGCCGCCCTCCTCCGTGAACCAGATGGTCCCCAGTTCGTCGAGCGCGAGGTATAGCGGCCCCCTTCCTGGGCTCAGCGGCCAGCACACGAACTCGTTCGTCGACGGTCGGAAGTTGTAGACGGCACTGGCGCCTCGATCGGTGAACCACACGTCCCCGAGATCGTCGACCGCGAGATCGAACGGCTGAATACCGCCGGGAATCGCCCACAGCGTGACGTTGCCCGTTGCCGGATCGAGCCTTCCGATGGCGGGCCGCGCACTGTCGCCGAACCAGATGTCGCCCCGGATCGATGCCGCGACAGGAAACGCTTGCGTTCCTTCGGGGAGCCCGTAGGGCATCATCCCATCGGACATCGAGTCGAGCACCGTGAGTCGCGCCTCGCCTTGCGAGAACCACACCCGCCCGTCCGGTGCGGAGGCAAGCGCCTCGACGTAGCTCGACGACCACACCGGCGTCCACTCCGTGAAGCCATCGACAGTGATCCTCGGCGCGAGCGCGATCGGCGGCACGAGCAGCGGGTTGGCGAGGAACTGCTGCGGCGCGGCGAGCTGTGTCAGGGGGACGATGTCCTCACTGCGAGGCATGATCGCCTGTGGGGTCGGGTCGATGCCCAGGTAGAGCGGCACACGGATCGCAGCCGGAGCGTAGCGCCCAACCTTGGCCGCGGTCCTCTCGTTGAACCACAGGTTGACGACGCCCGGTCCGGTCGGGGCGGACAACAGCCGCTCTGGCCAGCTGTGCGTGGTGGGGACGTCCCACCCTGTCGTGACGTTGACGTGCGGCTGGAGCGTTCCCACGACACTCGTGCCCGGAAGCGTGTAGAACACGCCGTGGTCGTTGATCGTCAGCCCGACCGGCGACTCGTCCACGGACCACTGAACCAAAGCGTTAGCCACCGGATCCAATCGGCCGATCGACTGCGGACCGTACAACGCCACGTACACCATGCCGCCGGACAGCGCCAGGCCGCCTGGCAGGCTTCCCAGTGCGGGAAGCGGCCACGTGGTGACGGTCGCCACCTGGGCCGTCGCAGTGACAGCGAGTGCAACGGCCAGAACGGATACCAGGAACCCACCTCGGACGCGGCGCATCAAGACCTCCTCCTATTGCGAACAGCCTAGGCCGAGCCCACGACCCCACGGGTCGCGAGCGGCTCAGCTCCCGGCGAGCACTGAACCGTCTACGGGCCGGGCCGCTCGCCGATCACCTCTGATAGATACCATGTGTTGTCCACGTGGGGCCGCCGAACATGCCGAAGCTTCGCTCGCGGAACCCGAGGTCATTATGCCACGACGTGATGCTCCCGACGAGAATCGGCGCATCGGCGGTGGCGACGACGGCGGCGCCCCAGCTGCCGCGACAAGCACGACCTGCTGCGTCCGTCACTCAAGGGGGTCGCGGGCAAGGTGTTCCAGGCGGTAGGGGGGCGATCCCCCCCCGGCCAGGGAGACCTCCCGTAACGCCAAGACGGATGTTCAGGCGCTGTAGTGCCCTACCAGATAGCATCCCCAAAACCAGACTGGAGAAGATGAGTCAGAGGGAGATGTCGTCCTCGGCGGGGTCGCCGCGTCGTGCAGGATCAGTCAGAACAGAGGATGGACGACAGCGCCTGGTTGTCCGATTCGTGACACTCCTCGACGGTGTTCCCGGGGTCGAGCGTCGCCTGGAACCCGAGCTGACCGGCCGTCTCCCGCAGCGCTTCGAGAGAACGATCGAAGGTGAACGACAGGAACGCAGCGTGCTGCGCACCCGATGGAAGCGCGCGTAGCGGGATGTCGACGTTGCCGAAGCTTCCTTCTACGCGGAGAAGCGCGCCTTGTGGAACGCCCGCAGTGCCGTGGTTCCCGATGCCGACGAGCAGCTCGAGGGATGTCGTTCCCCCCCCCGTGCTCTCCCGGCAGGCGGTGTCTTCGGCACGCGCTGTGACGGTCAGGTTGGGACAGCCGATGAGGACGGTTTCGCCGCAGTGCACGGGTTCGACGTCCGCGGCCTCGAAGCAGAGAAGGTCGATGACATCGACGTTGTTCCGTTCATCGGATTCGCCGAGATCGTTCGCCGCGTCCACGACGGCGAGGATCCCAACGTTTGCCAGAAGCCCGGAGGCGGCGTGGAGGATCAGGAGCAGTTCGCGACCCGCACCGGCGTCGATCGGCCCCACGGCGCGCTCGTGCGTACCGAGGGGCGTTTCCACGTGGAGCCACACGAAGCCGCAGGACGCCGCACCCCCGAGGTTCTCCACCGTGAGCGGGACGTGCAGCCACGCCGTGCCGTCCTCGGACGTGCCGCAAAGGGCTCGCTCCGTCTCGACCGTGACCGTGAGGTCGGGCAGCCTCACCCGGGGCGGCGGGCGGTCGGGGAAACGCGCCGGGAGGTCGTCGCGGGAGGTGCCTAGGGGATAGGTCGGGGTTCCGCCTTCGGCTTCGCCCGGCTCCACATCGACGACGGCGCAGGGGGGCAGGGCGACGAACTCCCACACGGCAACCTCTCCCGGGGAATCGACTTCCATGTCTGCGGCGGACACGGGACACACGACTCCATAGCGCGCCATCTCCTGGCTATACGGGACCCCGTCACGGGTTCCTCGAGGCAGACGGAATCCGATCGTCAGGGTCTCGCCGATCGCCACGCCGAAACCGTCTTCTCTGAACCGATCGCGAGCGCCCGGCGCGAAGCGCAGCCGTGTCCACCTCGAACCGGCCGACGCGTCGGCCGTGGCCTCGGTCGCAGCGCCGAGCTGCCATCCCTCGGGAAGCACCATCGACTCCGCGACGGGCATCACTCCGCGGTGAAGGGGAAGATCCAGGGACACGAGTCCCAGCCCTTCGGGATCGAACGAGAGGTTGGTGACGGTGTACTCGTGGGACGCTCCATCGTCTTCGAGGACGGCTCGATGGCGAACGAGCAGCTCGCCGGCCTCGGTCACCACGCGTGCCGTACGGTCGATCTCTACCCAGGAAGGATTGGGGGCCTGGGCCGTTCCCGCACGGACGAGGAGTACGGCCACGATCGATGTGCCCACGAGCCGTCGCCACCTGGGCATCACCACTCACCGCCCCGAAACCGAGATGGTCGTCAGTGTAGGCGGATCGACCAGCGGAGGGAAGCGAGGCCGGCGCTGCGCCCGCCGGCCCCTTGTGTTCGATGGCCTAGGGGTATAGCTCCGGAGCGTCGTCGCCTCCTGTGGCGTAGTCGTTGATGGGCTGCACGGTGATTCCCGAGATCGGATCGAAGGTGAGATCGAATACCCTCCAGATATCCGTTCCCGATGGCTGCCCGGTCGGTGGTGTGAAGCGCCGTATTCCCTGGGCGGGGATGATCAGCTCAATGCGTGCTCCCGAGCTTTCGATCGTTCCCGACCCCGAGAAGTGGCGCACCGAGTAGCGGTAGGTCCCGGCGCGGAGGCGCGAGATCGACACCACCTCAGGCCCATAGCTCGTGGTGTCATCCGTATCCAGGTTGGCGTACGGCTCGCCCCCGAGGCTTCCCTTATCGGTGTAGGACACATGGAACATGCCCAGGCCCGTTGGCCCCACGAGATGGCTATCCAGATCGGAGGGATTGGCGCCCCAGGTGAGGATGGCCTGCACCAAGGGAGAATCGAGGACGATGTCCCCGACCTCATACTCCAAACCGCACTCCAGCGGCCCTGTGGTGAGATTGGCGCTCTTGTGGCCGCCCTTCGCGGCGCGGTAGTTGACGATCACCGTACACTCGACCGGGATCCGATCGAACGTGCCGTCAGCTGCGGTCTTCGTCTCTCCGCTCGCCCAGCGAGCCCAGGTCCAGCCCTTTCCCCAGCATCGAACCTCCGCACCTTGCACCGGAGCGCCGGTGGAATCGATCACGCGGCCGCTGATGTAGGCTCGCGGGTACGAGACATCGAAGTTCCACGTGGTGAAGTGGCTCACGGTGCCGGTGAACGCTCCGAGGGCGGCGTCATACGTTCCCTGCCCCTGCTCGCGCCACGTGGTTGTCGACACGTCGTAGTACCACATGGGGCACGTACCGAGGGCTTCGGCCTCCGCCCGCATCGACGGAGGGACGGGAACCGTGATCTGCGAGCTCTGCCCTGAGGCGAGCTGTAGAGGTTGTCCCGCGGGATCGGTAAGGGTCACGTCGATGAATCCGAAGGACTTGATGGGGACGGTGGAGCCTGAGGTCGAGATACCCACGTACTCCCCCGGGAAGGCGAGCATCTCCTGTTCGTCCGTGGGGTCGAACGAGGTGAGGGCTATCCCTACGGGTCCGTTGTACGGTGAGCCTGTGCTGGTAACGATGGCGTTGGGTGGGATGACCACAGCTCCGCCGTCGGCGGTCGCCACGGCCGCTCCGTCCGCCGCGTTGAACGTCTGTCCGCCATCGATGGCGACCATGGCGGCCTCGATGAAGCTGCTCTGCCCCGCGGACACGGCCACGGTGCGGTACGTCGTGGCGTAGCCGTTCTTGAGGAATCTCACCTGCACGCTGGTTCCCGCGGAGACCTCCGTGAGGCTGAACCATCCCTGATCATTGGTGGTCGTTGTCCGCAGTCCGATGGTGGCTGCCACGCCGCCGAGATACATTCCCGCAGCATCGACTACGGTCCCCATGACGACGCCGTACGTCGCTGTGCCGCCGCCATCCGGCGGCTGCGGAGGCGGGGTGTCGGGAAACAGGATGCTCAACAGATCGGCGCATCCCGCCGCGCCAAGCAGTACGACGGCGCCCAGTGCGACCGCGATCCAAGCTCGTTTCGTCATTGGCTCCCCCTACGGTTCCGTTCCGCGGGCGCCCAGGCCACAGAAGGTGAGTACAGCGCCGAAGGCTCGCCCGAGGTTGCCGAGAACGATCATCGTATCAGTATCCTAGCACAGAACGGCAGCGGAGGGAGCTAGGTTGACTCTGCGCCGGAGGCTTGCGCTTCGGGAGCGGTGTCGTGATCGGACAACAGCCGCTCGATGTCGCGCAACGGGCGGTAGGCGAAGCCGAGGAGCCCAGCGATGCCCCCGAGCAGTCCGAACAGGACGAACATGAGTCCCATACCCGCCCCGGGGCCGCGTCCCACGAGGGGGGCCAAGGCGCGGGCGAGCGCGCTCCCGCCGGCCATGAGCGGCTCGAAGGCGCGGTCGGCGAGCACTCCCGCCAGGGGAATGGCGACGGCGCCGCCGATCTGGCCGATGAGGATCCGTGCCGCGAACACCCTACCTTGGAGGTGCGGCGGAATCTTGAGCTGCCAGATGGTGTGGCTCGCGCCGTTGGCCATCGGGATGAAGAACATCGAGAGGAACGCGCCAATCCCCCAGACGAGGAGGCCACGGCCCATGCCAAGGACGGTGTTCCCGAGCAGACTGGTGACGAGGATGGCGATCAGCAGCGCGTAGATCTTCCGCTTCGGCCCTCCCCACACGCTGATCAGCGCGCCGCCGACCACGCCGCTGATCCCGAAGATCATCTGCACGGTTCCCAAGAACAGCTCATTGTTTCCTGTGCGGGCGAGGATCATCGGGGAGAGGACGGCGCCGCTGCACGACAGCAGGAAGTTGAGCACGAAGTACAGCAACAGGAGCCCCGTCAGGCTGCGATTGGCGAGGACGTAGCGGAAGCCGAACGTGCAGTCCGCCAGCAGGCGGCGCTTCCTCGCCTCCGCCACATGATGCGCTGCGGGCTGCGGAATCGCCACGAATAGCAGGGTGCCGACGGCAAACGTGAACGTCACGATGTCGATCGTAAGGATGCCGCCGATCCCGATGAAGGCGAGGAGGGCGCCGGCGGCGATCGGGGCGAAGACGCCGGAGATCGAGTGCGCCAGGCCGAGCATCGCATTGGCTCTGGTAAGCTGGCTCTTCGGCAGCATCAGCGAGATCGACGCCGAGTACGCGGGGAACTGGAACGACCCGAAGGCGCCAGCGAACGCCGCCGCCGCGTACAGGTGCCAGATCTCCAACGCGCCCATCCTGTAGAGAACGAAGACCGCGACCGTGGCCAGCCCGGCGGCAAGGTCGCTGACGATCATCACCGCCTTGCGGCTCCAGCGATCGATCAACGCCCCCGCGAGAGGGGTGAACACGATGCGCGGGAAGAACCCGAAGAAACCGACAAGCGCCAGCGCCGTCGCTTGGCCGGTGACCTGCCACGCCCAAATGGTGAGGGCAAACTGCGTCATCCCCGTGCCAAGCAACGACACGACCTGGCCGAACCAGATCACACTGAACCCGAACATCCCTGCAGGGCGCGGCGTGCGCATGGACCCTCCTCGTGAGATGCAGATGCTGCGTGACGACGGGCGGCGCCGCAATCCGGGTCCGGAGCGGGGCCAGCAGGGCGACTCCATGCTCGCCGTGGGACGTCTCAGCCTCGTTGCACGTGCAACGAGCGTTCGCGAGGGGAGAGACGCCTTCTCACCAGGACCGCGATGGGCAACACGCGGCCTGCATCCTCCCTTCCGATCTGAGCGACAGATAGCCGTCGCCGGTGACGATGAGATGATCGAGTACGGGGATTCCCAGCAATCGGCCGGCGTCGACGAGGCGCTTTGTCAGGGCGAGATCCTCGGCGCTGGCGTCGAGCGTTCCGGAAGGGTGGTTGTGGGCGACGATGACGCTTGCCGCCCGATCGGCAATCGGATCGGCGAACACCTCTCGGGGATGGACCTGATTGGTGTCGAGCAGGCCCACGGTGACGACGCGAGTGGCAAGCACTTCGCCTGCACCGTTCAGCGCCAGACAGACGAAATGCTCCTGCTTCTCACCGCGGATCGATGCGAGATGCGGGAGGACGTCGGCCGCGGTGCGGATCGCCGGCCGGCCCTTGCGGCCGTGGCGACGAGCGAGCTCCATCGCCGCGACCAGGCTGCACGCCTTGGCCCGGCCGACGCCCGGCACCGCTTGGAGGGACAGCGCGTCGACGGTGTCCAAGCGACCGTCACACGCGCTGAGGAGGGTCGCGGCAAGTTCGAGCACGCCGGTCCCCCGCGTGCCGCTGCCGAGAACCACGGCGAGGAGCTCAACGTCGGAGAGCGCTTGCGCTCCCTTGGCGAGGAGTCTCTCCCGTGGGCGATCGACGTTTGGCAACTCGCGGATGCGCCACTGTGGATCGGGCGACCACTTCAGCGGGGGCTCAGCGGCGTGTCGAATCAGATGGGAGGGCATCGCCGCCGATTGTACAGCACATACTACAACATGTCAACACCTAGGCGCGGGGGCGCGATGATGGTCTATGCGGCTCCGCCTCTGCCGTGATCCTCGCGGAAGCGGGAGGCTAGGGGAGATCCGTGGTCCTCTGCGCGCTTTCCATGTGCTCCGAGTGGAGGGAAGCCGCCGTTCTCGTGCCGCTTCCGCGCGCGCTCGGCGCGGCGCCGTTCGATCCGCGGTTGTGGTTCACCGCGAGTCGGGCGATCCTTGGAAGGTTCGTCGGAGCCGATGCGGGGGTGGCGGTCATCGAGCGTATTGCCGAGATCCTGAAGCGTCATTGGGGGTACGAGGACTATCTCCCGCTGCAGCGGGAGGCGATCGCGTGCACCCTCACGCATCGCGATTCCCTCGTGGTCCTCCCGACGGGTGGCGGCAAATCCCTCTGCTTCCAGGTGCCGGCGGTGCGGATGCCGGGGATGGCGATCGTCGTGAGTCCGCTGATCTCGCTGATGAAGGATCAGGTCGACGCGCTGGTCGACTGCGGCGTGTCCGCCGGCTGCCTGAACAGCGGCCAGACAGCGGAGGAGCGGGATGTCGTCGTGGAGCGGGTTCTCGGCGGCGAGCTCGACCTGCTGTACGTGTCCCCTGAGCGGCTGATGATGAACGGCTTCCTGGCGTTCGTGAAGCAGCGCGAACTCTCCTTCCTCGCCATCGACGAAGCGCACTGCGTGAGCATGTGGGGCCACGACTTCCGCCCTGAGTACCGCCAGCTCGGGCAGCTCCGCGAGCAGTTCCCCGGCGTGTCGATCCACGCCTACACCGCGACGGCGACGCAGCACGTCCGCGACGACATCGTCGAGCAGCTTCATCTCGCCGCCCCGGAGATCCTCGTCGGGTCGTTCGATCGCCCGAACCTCATCTACAGCGTCGAGCGGCGCTCCGATGTCCTGCGTCAGGTGCGTCGCGTGCTCGACCGACACAGGAACGAATCGGTGATCGTCTACTGCATCCGACGCGCCGATGTCGACGATCTTGCGGAGAGGCTCAGCGAGGCAGGCTACCTCGCCGCGGCGTACCACGCCGGTCTGCCCGACGACGAACGCTCGCGGGTGCAGGACGCGTTCACCCGCGAGGAGGTGGACATCATCGTGGCCACGGTGGCGTTCGGGATGGGGATCGACAAGTCCAACGTGCGCGCGGTGATCCACGCCTGGATGCCGAAGTCGCTGGAGCACTATCAACAGGAGAGCGGGCGCGCCGGCCGCGACGGGCTGGAGGCAGGCTGCGTGCTCCTCCACGGGTCCGGCGACTACGGCGCGTGGAAGTACCTCATCGAGCAGTCGGAGTCCGATGAGGCGATCGAGATCGCGATGGCCAAGCTCGGGGACATGGCGGACTACGCATCCGGTGTCACCTGCCGACATCGCGCGATCGTGCGCTACTTCGGCCAGGATCTGGACGGGGAGAACTGCAACGCGTGCGACGTCTGTCTCGGGGATCTCCAGCTCGCCGAGGACGCGCAGCTGCTGTCGCAGAAGATCCTCTCGTGCATCTACCGTCTCGATCAGCGCTACGGCGCGGACTACACCGCGGGGGTGCTCGCCGGCTCGCGCGAGCAGCGGATCCTCGACGCGGGGCACGATCAGCTGTCGACCTACGGCCTGCTTGCCGACCAGTCGAGAAGGCAGGTGAGGGACTGGATCGAGCAGCTCGTTGGCCAGGGATACCTGCAGAAGCGTGGGGAGTTCGCGGTCCTGCGGATCACGCAGGAGGGGTGGCAGGCGATTCGCGGGGAGGACACGCCACGACTACTGCGCCCAGTGAAGCGAGACGCCAAGCGGGCGGTGAAGCAACGGGTTGTCGACTCGTGGGAAGGTGTCGACTTCGGGCTGTTCGAGGAGCTGCGGGGGCTGCGGCGCGAGATCGCGCGGAGGAACCATGTACCCGCCTACATCATCTTCGGTGACGCCGCGTTGCGGGACATGGCCCGCAAGCGGCCGACGACGATCGAGGCGTTCCACCACGTCACGGGTGTCGGCGACGCCAAGGCCGGGAAGTACGGGAAGGAGTTCGTCGCCGTTATCAGTGCCTTCGGCCGCAACGAGGCGCCGGAGCGAAGAGCCTAACCACGAAGAACACGCAAGCAACGAAGGACGTCAGAGGAACAGCGTTGCACCACGAAGGACACGGAGTCTATGCGCTGCCCCGCCCGACGGTGGCCCTCACCCGGGACGCGCGGCTTGCCGCGACGCACGGAAGGCTCACTTCGTGCCCTTCGTGGTCAAGGCTGCTCGACATCGACAGTGTCCTCGAAAGCCTTCGTGGTGGACGCTGTTCGCTGATGCCTTCTGTCTCGGCGAGCCGCTTCCGTGACTACAGCGGGGGCTCGATGGAGATATCGGCGTTGATGTCGGACAGCTCCATCGTCCACGTCACGGTGCCGCGTTCGGCATCCCCGCCGACCCCAGTGGCGGTGAAGCGATACCGCACCGGATAGCCGCCCTCGGCGATCCACACGTCGCCGGCGGCATTCTCCAGCTGGCCCTCCCAGTAGCGTTGCAGGTGCTTGTACGTCGAGGTGTAGTGCCGCGTCTGGATCCCGTTGACCGACTCCTCACCCACGAAGCTTGAAGACGGTGCCAGCTCCCCGTACAGGCCATCCCATGCGGCGGCCGGGGCGAAGACGAGGATCGCTTCGGTCATCGCCTGGGCGGCCACGACCGGGAGCTCCGTCCACTCGTCGTTCTCGCGGATCCAGATCTGGCTGGTGATCTCGATCATCTCGAACTGCTCGTCCTCCTCGAGATCGATCCAGCGGATGTGGCGGCGGTCCGGCTCGACGACAGCACCGGAGATCTCGAACGAGCCAGTCTCGATCTCTCCCGCGTCTTCACTGACGAACGTGAACGCGGTGGTGTAGCGGTAGCTATCGAGCTGGCGCAGGGCGTCGGAGGCTCCGGCGAACAGCTCCGCTGTGGACGAGGCGGTCGCCTCAATGGATGTCTCCGGCTGCGCGGCCTCCGATGCAGTGTCGGGCGCCCCGGCCTCAGGCGTCGCCGGCGTCTCCGTTGTCGTTGTCGCGGTGGGCGTCTGCGGCGCCTGCTCCTCCGCATCGCGGCTGCACGAGCACGCCACGACCATGAGGGCGAGAAGCCCTCCCAACACGAGTAGCTGAACGGCTTTGCGTGTCATACGATGTTCCCCCTTGTGCGTCCCCTCCAACAGCAGGGAATAGACTCTAGCGCAGCGCCGGCCGGCTACGCAAGCGCCGCGTGTGATGTGCATCACCCCTTGAACAGGAACCGCTCCGGGTTCGTCGAACCCAGCAGCGTCTTCTCTTCCTCCGTGAGCTGCGTCGTCTCCGAGAGCAAGCGAACGAAACGGCTGTAGGACTCGATCCACATCAGATGGATCGAGAAGTCCGTGCCGAACAGGACGCGCTCCCGAAGCTTCTGCGCATTCTCAGCGGGGAGGCGGTGCAGCACGCGCTTCAGCTTGCGGTAGTAGCGCGCGTTCGTCGCCCGGCACGAGATGTCCACGTAGACGTTCGGATGGCTCGTCACCAGGCGGATCAGCGCCTTGCGCAGGGGATGTCGGGCGTCGGGAATGACCTTGAACACCTTCTCCTTCACCGGGAAGTGGGCGATGCACAGCTTGAGGTCAGGAAACGCCGCGAGGACCGTCTCCCAATGCTCGATCGCGGTGAACGCCTTGAGCTTCCTGCGCTTCAGCACGGCGAAGCCGCCGGAGCCACCGTGGACGGTGATCGGGATTCCCCGCTCCTGGCAGACGGTGTAGAGGTGCTCGACCTTCTCCCGATCCTTGAGCCCCTGCTCACTGTCCGTCGGCGGCCACGGGTGAAAACCGAGAGGCGGGTAGAGCTTGATCCCGGCGAACGCGTGGACGCCGAGGTGATCGATCTCCCCGTCGAACGCTCCCATGTGGGCGTGCAGGTCCGCATGCTTCCCCGTGTAGCCGGCGAAGTACTTGTCGAGAAGCTCCTGGAGCTTGTCGAGGGTGGCGTAGTTGCGTGTGTTGAGGCCGAGGAACGGGTAGATCTCGAAGATCCTCGGCGGTGAGGTGAGGATCTCCAGGCCCTTGGGTGTCTTGAAGTGCGTGCCGCTGCCGAGGTAACGCTGGATGCCGCGGAACAGGTCGAGCACCTGCTTGACGATCTTTCGTTCCACGGGAGCGCTGTAGCGGTATTGCTTCTCGCGGCGGCGGAACGACAGGCGCAGATCGTCGGGGTCCTCGGGATCGAAGTCCATCATCAGCGGGGTGAGGACGATGGCGTCGTAGGTCTGCCCGCCGATGTGCAGCCCGTCGGCATCGAGAAGCGGCGGGTCATCTCGCCGTAGATCGCCCTCCAGCAGAAGGAACTGGCTGCCGAGATCGTTCTGCATCACCGCCAGCAGGTTCTGCATCCGCAGGAGGCGCTTGTCGATCCACGCGTGCAACCGCAGCAGAACCCGCGGCGTGTGCTCCAGCAGCTCGACGATCACCCCAAGACCCGCCCCCAGGGCGCTGTACAGCGCGATCTTCAGCGGGCGCAGCGTGAACCGCTTGGCGAACGCCAGGTAGTCGGGATGCGTCAGATCGAACGCGTGCAGGTGGGTATCGTAGAAGCGCCGCGTCGAATCCCCTCGAGTCTCCTCCGCCATCGCAACACCTCCTCCAATCTAGGCACGCTAGCGCGACGTGCCCACCGAGGCAATTCCCCGCAGGGCAAAGCCTTGGGTGTGATGCGCATCACCTTC
>Ga0272441_10003145_pt1 | contig 31982 bp, 18 predicted proteins | sample SSMProp6N_FD_193582 | JGI IMG/M metagenome (GOLD analysis project Ga0272441, IMG submission 193582) | Marine sediment archaeal communities from Little Sippewissett salt marsh, Falmouth, MA, United States - SSM-Prop-6N | ecosystem: Environmental > Aquatic > Marine > Wetlands > Sediment ... | reverse complement strand
ACCGGCGAGACATGGACCACGCTTTTCACCAACACGCCGCCCACCCCGACCACGACCAACTACCTCGACGCCATCCTAAACGCGACCAACGCGTTCTACCGCATCCAGGTCGAACGGCCGTGAGCCGGCCCGCGCTTCCCTCCTGACGCAACGCCGGCCGGCTCACGGCCCCAGCACGCGCACCAGCCGGATGCCCAGCGTGTCCGAGCGCGAACCGCTGATCATCGCGTGCCGATTCGCCGCGCGGCAGTCCCGGCCCCGGTCTTTCCAGCTCCCGCCGCGACAGACCCTGCGACTGCCTTTTGCCGCGCCCGTCGGATCCTGAAGCAGCTCGCCCGTCGCATAGTCCCCGTACAGATCCGAACACCACTCCCACACGTTGCCCGCCATGTCGTACAACAGCCAGTTGTTCGGCGCAAATTGCGCCACTGCGCAGGAGCTGCCGTGCGGCAAGCCCAGGCTCGAAATCGTCTTCTTGTTCCAATAGTACGTCTCCGTATTCTCCAGGTTGCCGTACTTCACGCTCGGCTTCGAGCCCCAGTAATAGGGCGTCTGCGTGCCCGCCCGGCACGCGTATTCCCACTCCGCCTCCGTCGGCAGCCGATACGTTCCTTCCGGCACGCGTTCAAGCGCGCAAAACTTCGCGCAAAACTCCAGGGCCGTCTTCCAGCTCACCGTCTCCACCGGCGCGTTCGCGCCGACACCCTTGAACTGCGCCGGGTTCTCGCCCATCACCTTCTGCCATTGGCCCTGCGTGATCTCCGTCTGGGACATATAGAACGATCCCGTTATCTTGACCTGATGCTGCCGCTCGTCTGCGTCCCGATCCTTCTCCGCGCCCGGACTGCCCATCGTGAACGTACCCATCGGCACAAGGCAGAACGGAACCGCCGACTTGCGCGTCTGCACGTACACCGGCAGCGCAAGCTCTTGCGCCGCCGACTGCTGCATCTTCTGCGCCGCCGCATTCTGCCGGCGCAGCCTGCGCGGCACCGGCACCGCCGCCTCATCACGTTCCTCGAGATCCAAAAAGAATTTCGCTGCCTCGTGCCGCAGCCGGTTTCTCGCGCGCTGCAGCAGTTGGCGTTCCGAGCCGCTCAAGTACTCGATACTGCCGGACAACTGGAAAGCGGCCACCTCGTTTTCCGCCTTGCGCAGCAGCGCCGGCCCGTGCCGGGAGACCCGCGTCAACGAGCGGGCCTCGATCAACGCCGCGTTCGCCTTCTCCAGCACCTCGCGGCTTTCGGCGCGCGCGCGCACTCTGCGCACCGATGTCGTCGCCGCCGGCAGCTTCTTCAACGCTTCCTGGTACGCCTTGCGGCCCTCCGCCGGGTTCTGCGACGCCGCGTCGCCTTGCGTGCGCAGGCGTTCGATCTCTTTCCACACCCCGCCCGCATACTTGCTCAACGCGTTCACGTCTTCTTGCTCCAGCGCCTTACGGAATTCCGCGCGCGACTCATGATACTTGGCCATCGCGTCCGCATAGCCGCTCGCCTCGCCATACTTCACGCGCGCGTTCTCCCACGCCTCGCGTGCGGACTCGAACGAGCCCCTCTCGAACGACCGGTCGCCTTGGATCAGACTGCTCTCCGCACTGCCCCACGGCGCCGCCGCATACTCCTTGGCCTTCGCCGTCTCCGCGTGCCGCCGGACGGCCCAGCAGTCGCGCTTGGCGCGCAGTGCCTGTTGACGTTGCGATTCCAGCTCCATGATCTCGCCGGACAGATCGATCGTGCGGTGATACGCCTTCAACGCCGCGTCCCAGTCCTCTCGGTCAAACGCCGCATTGCCCTTGCGCCAGATGCCCTCGACCTCCGCCAGCTTGCTCGCGAAGCCTTGCCCGCGGTCCAAACGCCGGCGGTGCAGCGTGCCGCGCGCCAGGTCCGCCGCCGTCTTCACCGGTCGCACGCTGCGCTCGCCTCTCTCCTGCGCCAGCGCCTGTTCAAGTTGCGCCGCCTTCGGATTCGCCGGCTCCCGCGCACGCAGCGCGCGCAGTGCGCGCTCCGCCTCCTCCAGCTGGCCGTCCTCGATCTGCCGCTCAATCTCGCCCAATGCGCTCAAGCCCGCAATCGGCGGCGGCGGCGGCGGCGATTCGCCGTCCGCCGGCACATCCCGTGCCGCGCGCCGGTTCACCCACCATGTCCGGGCCAGTATCCCGGTGCCGGCAAACACGCACAGCAACACAAGCGCAGCCGCCAGCGCCAGCATCTTGTTCCCGCGCTTGCCGACCCGCTCGATCTCCAGCCGCACTGCATCGGCCGACGCATACCGATGTTCCGGATTCTCGCGCATGCACTTGCGCACGATCCGGTTCCACGCACGGCGCACACCGTAGCGGCTCGGCGCACGATACCGGCCGTGCGGTTTCCGGCCCGTCAACACACCGTACAGCAGCACGCCGAACGAATAGATGTCGCTTCGCGGGCCGACCGGCCCGCCTTCCCGCTGTTCGGGGCTCATATACTCCGAGCTGCCCAGTCCGGGCACCGTCACCAGCTCGTCACTCGGCAACGCGATCGTCGGCAGATCCAGGTCCGCCGTCGGCACCTTGTGCGACGACGGCGCCGGCACCACCGTCTCGCCAATCACGCTCTTCAGATAGTCCGGACCCAGCAACTTCACGATCCCGAAGTCCGCAATCCGCACGTCGCCCGCCGCATCCAGAAGAACGTTCGACGGTTTCAAGTCACGGTGCGCCACACCCTCGCCGAACGAATGCGCGTAAGCCAAAGCGGCACAGATCTGCAGCGCCACATGCCGAACCCGCTCCTCCGGCAAACGCTGGTGTTCCTTCAACTCATCCAGCAACGAACGCGGCTCACCGTCCGGCCCCTCCACATAGTCCATCACCAGATAGTACCAGCCGCCCTGCTCGCCCATGTAGTGCACGCGCACGATGTTCGGGTGTTCGAGGTCCGCCATCACGCGGGCTTCCACGCGAAAACGCGAGACAAACTTCGCATCGCTCGCGAGGCGCCGCGGCAGAACCTTCAGCGCGTAGCGCTTCCGCATCTGCACATGTTCCGCAAGATACACCTCCGCCATGCCGCCCTTGCCGATCAAGCGCACGATCCGGTACTGGCCCAACGTCCGGCGCGGCCGCAGTTCGCCGTCGTGTTCCTCATGCAGAATGTTCTTGTCTTCCGACATCCTCAGATCACGATCCGTAGCCCAGCCGTTTCAGGATCCAGTGTTTCCGCGCCCAATGCCGTTCGACCTTCACCCAAAGCGCGAGCCGCACCTGCTTCTCGTACAGCGCGGAGATTTCCGCCTCCGCCGCGCGCCGCACCCGGCGCAGCACCCGGCCCTTGTGCCCGACCACGATGCCTTTCTGCGACGACTTGTCCACGCAGACCGTCGCCGCCACCTCCCAATTCTGCCCTGCTTCCTCCAGTTCATCAACCCAAACCGCGATCGCATGCGGCAATTCCTGTTCAAGCACCCCGAACAGCTTCTCGCGGATCAGGTCCGCGATCAGCAATTTGCGCGGAAAATCCGTCAATACATCTTCGGGAAACAGAAGCGGGCCCGGCGGCACCAGCCCGAACAGCGCATTGAGCAACGCCGGCACGCCGCGCCCATTCAAACCGGAGACAGCATGCCAGCCCGCCGGTTCCCGCGCCACGTCCAGCGCTTTCGCCGCTTCCCCCCACGCCGCTCGGTAGCCCGCCTCATGCGCCCGGCCCAGATCCGCCTTGTTCAGCACCGCCACGCACGGCACATCCGTGCCGATAAGACGCCGCATCCAACCGCGGTCTTCCTGTCGCACCCGCGAAGAACCGTCCAGAACCAGCATCGCAACATCGATTGCCGAAGCCGCCTTCCGCGCCGTCCGGTTCATCAGCCGCCCGAGCTCGTGCCGTGCTCGGTGCACGCCCGGCGTGTCCAGCAACACAAGCTGGCCGCGCGCCTCCGTGAGCATTGTCCGCACAAGATTCCGCGTCGTCTGCGCCACCCTGCTCACAATGCTCACCTTCTCGCCCAGCATGCAGTTCAGCAGCGTCGACTTCCCCACGTTCGCACGGCCCACCAGTGCCACGATGCCCGAACGCGTCGAGACCTCCGGTTCCGCTGCTGTTGTGGTGTCGTTCATCGCGCTGCTGCCCCCAAAGGCCATTGTAGCGACCACCGGCCCGCACTGCAAACAAGCAGTTCCCGCCACGCGCCCGGCCCTTGTGAGCGCTGCCTGCTGCCCCCCCCCGACCCCCAACCGGGGCAGCGGCGACGAGCCGCCGCTGCCGGTCATTGCCGAATCGCCGCCCCTAGTGTACACTCCCAGAGCATGAGAGGCCGGCTCCGACAATTCTACGCCATCGCGTCACTCACGACGCTCGAGGCAGCCAGACAACCCGTGTGCCTGCTGCTCATGCTCACCTGCCTCATCCTGACCGGGCTGCTCCCGTTCGTCATCATGAATCAATTCGGCGAACAGGGCAGACTCGTCCGGGACAGCGCGCTCTCGTGCCATCTCGTTTTCGGCCTGTTCGTCGGCGGTCTCGCCGCCTGTTCGGCGATCTCGCGCGAGACCATCCGTGGCACCGCCACCACCGTCATCAGCAAGCCTGTCCCACGCGGCCTCTTCTTCCTCGCAAAATACACCGGGATCTGCGGGGTGCTCGCCGTTTTCTCGCTGTGCGCCACGCTCGCCACACTCATGAGCGAGCGCGCCGCGCCGCGCCAGTTCATGCCCGACTGGTTCGTCGGCGGCCTGCTGCTGCTCGCGCCGTTTCTCACCTGTGCATTGGCCGGAATCAACACATTCTTTTCCCGCCGCCATTTCGTCTCGCACGCGTTCTGTCTGCTGCCCGTCGTGCTCGCAGCCCTGTTCCTGATCGCCGGCCTGCTCGGCGGCCAAGACCGGCCTGCCGGGTTCGGCGCCGCATTTGCCTGGCGGCTCGTACCGGCCAATCTGCTCATCGCGATGGCCATCGCCGTGCTTGCCGCCATTGCCGCGGCTCTATCGACCCGGCTCAACACCGTCCCCACACTTGCGCTCTGTACCGCACTGTTCCTGCTCGGCCTGCTCGCCGAGCATTTGTTTGGCCGGCACGCGGCCCAGTTCGGGCCCGCAGCCTGTCTCTACGCGCTCACTCCGAACCTCCAACATTTCTGGCTCGCCGACGCGCTCACCGACGGCAAGCGCATCCCCTGGCACTACGTCGGCGGCGCTGCGCGCTACGCCGCGCTCTATGCCGCCGGCGTGCTCTGTCTCGGCGCCGTCTCGTTCCAGTATCGGGAGATCAGCTAGCGTGGCGAAACGAACGGAAAGACTGGCTCTGCTCATCGGCCTGCTCGCGCTCGCCGGCCTGCTTTTCGACGCCCTGCTCTGGCGTCGCAGCGCCGCACTCGCCGTCCGCGGGCTGCTGCCCTACCTCGCGATCAGCGCTGCGCTCGGGCTCTTTGTTTTCCTGCGCCAGCGCCTGTTCCGACTGGCCGAGCAACAGGCGCGGGCGCAGCGCGAGGCCCGGACCGAATCCGAAGCCGGCGCCCTGTTCGACCAGTCCGACGAGCCGCTCACCGTCGCGCACACCCAGCGTCAGTTCGAGCGATTCGCCGTGCCTTTCGCCGCGCCGCTCTTGTGCGTCCTGCAGGCTGCCGCCTGCTGGCGGCTTTGGACCCCGCTCTCCGCCGCTCCCGCGCCGGCTCGCGAGCATCTCGTCGTCGCCGCGTTCCTCGGCGCGCAAGCCTTCCTGTTCTTCGTGCTCGGCCGCTATGCGATCGGCCTCGCGCACCTCGCCCCGCGCGAGAGTCGTCTGCTGCGCGGGCCCGGCGTGTTCGCCGGGCTGACCGCCGGGTTCTGTTTCCTCGGCGCGGCCGCCGCGCTCGCGGCCCGACACATCGACCCGCGCGCCGATCCGCTTGTCGCCCTCATTCTCAGCGCCTTCCTCGGGCTGCTCGCCGCCGAGAGCCTGCTCAGTTCCCTGTGGCACCTGTTCCGGCCGGCGACCGGCGCATACCTCACCGCATACGAAACACGGCTCGGCCGGCTGCTCACCGATCCCGCAAGCTGGACACAGAGCGCCGCCGAGGCCGTCGACTATCAGTTCGGGTTCCGCGTCTCCCAGACCTGGCTCTATCGATTCCTGGCCAAGGCGCTCTTGCCCCTGATTGTGTTCCAACTGCTGCTCCTCTATCTGTTCTCCTGCTTCGTCTTCCTCGGCCCCCACGAATCCGGCATCCTCGAGCGGTTCGGCCGCCCCGTCCAAGGCCGCACACAGCTGCGGAGCGGTCTGCACATCAAATGGCCTTGGCCCATCGAGACCGTCCGGCGCTTCCCCGCCAAGCGCATTCAGAACGTCTATGTCGGGTTTGAATGGGACCGAAACATGCCCGAAGTCATGGTCTGGACACGCCCGCACTTCAAACGCGAATACTCGTTCCTGCTCGCCAGCGCGCCCAACGAGACCGCGCCGACCGACAGCGATCCGGCCACGCCCGGCGCCGTGCCGGTGAACCTGCTCAACATGAACATCCCCATCGAATACCTCATCACCAACGTGTACCTTTACGCCTACCGCTATGCAGAGCCCGCCACCGTCATACAGCAGGTCGCATACCGCGCCGTCGCCCACACGACCGTCAGCAAGGACCTCTTCGCTGTGATGGGGCCCGGCCAGCTCGAGACCGCCGGCGTCCTGCGCGCACGCATCCAGCGTGCGCTCGACAGGCTGCAGATCGGCGTCCGCATCGTCTCCGTCGGTGTGCAGGGCGTGCATCCCCCGCCCCAGATCGCCGACGCATTCGAATCCGTTGTCGGCGCGCTCGAAGAAAAGGAGACCGCCATACTCGAAGCGCATACCCATTCCCAGCAGGTCCTGCCCGCCGCGCGGGCCGACGCACAACGCACGCTCACCGAAGCCGAAAGCTACGCGCACGAACGCAAGGTGCTCTCCCAGGCCGAAGCCGACCGATTTCTCAAGCGGCTCGACTCCTTCGCCCGGTCCCCGACGGTCTTCAGGATGCGCACCTATCTGCACGTTCTGCAGGAAACCCTGGCCAACGTCCGCAAATACGTCATCACCGTGCAGGCCGCCACCGAAGTCATACAACTCGACTTTCAACGCGAACCCGGGCTCGGGCTGTTCGATTTCGGTGCCGGTGAGATGATCGAGCCCGGAGGGGAATAACAGGAGACAACCGATGAAAAGAAAACTACCGATCCTGCTGCTCGCTCTGCTCATCGCCGCCGTTTTTCTCGTGCAGCAGATCTTCTTCATCGTACACACCGCCTCCGCCGTCGTCGTCACCACCTTCGGCAAGCCGGCCGACGCCGCGATCACCGAGCCCGGCCTCTACCTCAAATGGCCGCGGCCCGTCCAGAAAGCCTATCGCTTCGACACGCGCATCCAATGCCTCGAAGGCAGCTATGAGCAAACCCTCACGAAAGACGGCAAAACGATCGTCGCCACCGCATACCTCGGTTGGCGCGTGGACGAGCCCGTCAAATTCCTCGAACGTGTCGGGACCGTCGCCGAGGCCGAACGCAGCCTCGAAGGTCTCGTCCGCAACTACAAGAACGGCGTGATTGGCTCGCATCCGCTCTCGCACCTCATCAACGTCGACACCAAGGCCCTGCGCTTCGCCCAGATCGAGTCCGAAATGCTCGCCGCGATCCAGCCCGAAGCCCGCGCCCGCTACGGGGTCGAGGTGGTCATGCTCGGAATCCGCAAAATCGGGCTGCCCGAGACCATCACCGAGGCCGTCTTCCAGCGCATGCGCGAAGAACGGCGCACCGTCTCCGAACGCTACCGATCCGAGGGCGCAAAAGAGGCCGCGCTCATCCGCGCAGACGCCGACAAACGCGCGCGCACCCTGCTCGCCGATGCCGAGGCCTCCGCCAAACGCATCCGCGCCGACGGCGATGCCGCCGCCGCCGAGTACTACGCCACGTTCGAGAAGAACCCCGAACTCGCCATGTTCCTGCGCAAACTCGAAGTGCTCGAGCAAACCCTCAAGAAGAAGGCCACCGTCGTGCTCGGAACCGATACCGAACCCTACGACCTGCTGCGCGGCGCCGCACCGTTCGCACCGGAGAAGAAGTGACGCAACCCGAACAGCAACAACAACACGCCGGGCCGGCCCCACGCCCGAACGCCGGCCAGGAACCCGCCTCCCGCGCGCTCGTCCGCGCGTTCGACCTCGGGTTCCGACTGCTGCGCTGGCTGGTGCTCGCGCTCGTGCTCGCGTTCCTCGCACGCTCCGCCATCTTCGTTGTGCCGCAACACGAAATCGCGCTCGTGCTGCGGTTCGGCCGTGTCACCGGCTCCGCCGATCAACGCATCCGCAAGCCCGGCCTCCACTTCGCCTGCCCCTATCCCGTCGACCGCGTCATCCGCGTCGCTGCCGAACGCGTCCACACCATCGAATCCGACACGTTCATGGCCGGCACGCGCGCCGCCAAGACCGCCGCACCGCCGCCCTGGCGCCGCAGCGCCATGCTCAGCCCCGACCGCGACGGCTACATGATGACCGGCGATGCCAATATCCTGCACGGCAAATGGGCGCTGCGCTACCGCATCGCCGAGCCCGAGCGGTTCGTGTTCAACATGGCCCAGGCCGACCGGCTCCTGCGCGGCGAGCTGGACCACGCCATCGTCGCCGTCTCCGCGCAGAGCCACGTCGACCAAGCCCTGCGCACCGACGTCGAGGCCTACCGCGGCCGTGTCCAGGACCTGATCCGGCAGCGCTGCCGGAACCTCCAACTCGGTGTCCAGATCGAACGCGTCGATGTCCTGCTCCTCGCACCACCGCGCCAGGTCAAGGACGCCTTCGAACAGGTGATGAAAGCAGAGAACCAACGCAGCGAAGAGATCAGTGCCGCGCGCACCTACGCCGCGCGCGTCGAAAACGAAGCGCGCGGCAAAGCCGCGCGCATCCGCGCCGAAGCCGACGTCTACAAACAGCGGCTCGTCAGCAGCATCAGCGCCGATGCCGCTTACTTCAACAAAGTCTACGAGAAGTTCGCCGCCCAACCCCTGATCACGACGCAGACACTGTTGCAGGACACGCTCCGGCGCGTGCTCGCCCGCGTCGAAGACAAATACATCCTGCGCACCACACCCGACTCACGCCAGGAGCTCAGGATCTTGCTCAACCGCGAAAAGGACCGGCGCCCCGAGCCCGGGGAGAACACCGGACCAATGCCCGAACCCAAGCGATCATCGGACGAAGCACTCTTTGAATTCCCGTAACCCCAAGAACAGACAATGCCGCACACAACAGGACAAGAGCGCAAGGAAACGCCAAAGGACGATCCGCATGCTGGTCGACAGTAAAGCCGAACGCATAGGCAAGAGCGCACGCGGTCGCGCCGCCTCCGCGCTGCTGCTGTGGGTGCTGCTCGGCGCCGCCTTCATCCTCAACGGCTACGCCATGAAGTGGGTCTATCCCGATAACCCGCTCGCCGGCGACCTCAGCGCCGCGACCGGCGCGCTGATCCTTGCCGCGCCCATCCTCGGCATGGCCCTCCGCGACCTCGCCCGAGCACGCGCGCACATCAACGGGCTCGTCGCCGTCGCCGTGCTCGCCGCGCTCGCCAACGGCGACTGGCGTGCCGCCGGGATCGTCGCGTTCTTCATGCTCACCGCGCTGGTCATCGAGACCCGCACCGCGGAAGGCGCGCACGCATCCATCGAATCGCTCGTCCGGCTCACCCCCACGCGCGCCTGCAAACTGCTCGAAGACGGCGCCGAGCTCGACGTGCCGGCCGCCGAGCTCACGCCCGGCGACCGAATCCGCGTCCGGCCCGGCCAGATCATCCCCGCCGACGGCACCATCGCCGCCGGCCAGACCACGCTCAACGAAGCCACCATCACCGGCGAATCGCTTCCTCTCGACAAAGCCGAAGGCCAGGACGTGTTCGCCGGCACGCAGAACCTCACCGGCATGATCGAGATCACCGTCACGCACACCGGCGAGGACACCACGCTCGGGCGCGTGCGCGAACTCATTCTCGCCGCCGAGCAGACCAAGCTGCCCATCATGCGCATCGTCGACCGCTACGTCCAATACTACACACCGCTCGTGCTCATGCTCGCATTGCTCGTCTGGCTGTTCACCCGCAATATGCAGCCGGTCATCAGCCTGCTCGTCATCTCCTGCCCCTGCGCGCTCATTCTCGCCACACCATCCGCCATGGTCGCCGCTCTGTCCGCCGCCGCCAGGCTCGGAATTCTCGTCAAGGATATCGCGGATCTCGAGGGCGCATCCCGGATCACCGCCTTCGTGCTCGACAAGACAGGAACCCTCACCACCGGCCGGCTCGCCGTCGGCAAGCTCGCCCCGCGCGAACCGCACACGTCCGAGGACCTGCTCTTCGCCGCCGCATCCGTCGAGATGTTCAGCAACCATCCCGTCGCACGGGCACTCCAACGCCTCGCCACCGAGGCCAATCTCCAGACCGTTAAGCCCACGCACTTCAGCGAAAAGGCCGGCCAGGGCGTGCGCGGCAAGCTCAACGGCAAACTCGTGCTCGCCGGTAAAGCCGAATGGCTGCAGCAAAACGAATTCGACAGCGCCCAACTCGACGAGCCCGATGCCGAAGTCGACAGCGGATCCAGCATCGTGTTCGTTGTCGCCGACGGCAAGTATCTCGGCTGGATCGGGCTCCAGGACAGTATCCGCGCCGAAGCACGCGACGCGATCGCCGAGCTCCGCGAACAGGGCATCCAACGCATCGCCATGATCACCGGCGATCGCGAGCCCGTCGCACAGCGCGTCGCCGACCAGATCGGATGCACCGAGCTCCAGGCCGGCTGCCTGCCCGAAGGCAAGGTCCGGTACGTCAACACGGTCAAGGCCGCCGGCTACCGTGTCGCCGTTGTCGGCGACGGCGTCAACGACGCGCCCGCGCTCGCCGCCGGCGATACCGGCATCGCCATGGGCGCCGCCGGCAGCGATGTCGCGCTGCACACCGCATCCATCGCGCTCATGAACAGCGACCTGCGCCGGCTGCCTTTCCTCGTCCGCCTCTCGCGAACGACCCGCACGACCATCTACCAGAACCTCACGATCGGGCTCCTCTTCATCACCGGCGGACTCGTGCTCGTCGGGCTCGGCAAGCTCACGCCCATACTCGCCGCCGTCCTCCACAACGTCGGCTCGCTCGCCGTCGTCTTCAACAGCGCACGGCTGTTCCGAGCCGGCGGACCCGGCCAGGAACAGCCCGAGCAATCAGCGCCTGGTGTGTAGAGCGGGGGTCAACCACCCTCGATCCCGACCTTTCTTGGCAGAATTTCATCCGTGCTATCAGTGTAATCCGTGGTTCTCTTACGCTCTTTTGGTTGCGGCCATGCCGCGCCGTATAATCCGTGGTCAAAGCTCATCGGCGTCGATGCTTCAATCCGCTCCGAACTCGACCTTCATGAATAGACCAGGCTAGCGCTTGTACAGAGTAATATGAAAGTTATGGGATGCCGTCTTCCCTCTGAAGTTCTCGAGAACAACGTATTTCGCGTGCTCTTTGTCCTGCTTCATCAGATTCACCAAGGTCACATCTCTCGAGTCCGCAACTTCAAAGGTGTTGCCGCTGCCCGTATACCCATACACACTGACGTGCGCCGACCTGTTGATCTTCATGGCCTGCCGAAATTCCACCTTGAATCCGTGAACCGTGACATCGCTGGAATCCACGACCTCAAACTGCGGTTCGCCCCGGGACCGCTCCACGTTCAGGCCATAGAAATTCAGCGGTTCCGAAGTTCCTTTGACCAGCAGTCTCCTGAAATCCGGGTGCACCGTCCTGTAGCCCTTGTGGGAGTTCAGGCAGTACCATTTGCCCCCGCCGTGCCCCGTAATCAGCACGTTCGGCCGGCCTGTCGAGGCCTCGCTGGCCTGGGACGGTTTGCCGCTCCAGAAACCGACTTCCTCGTTCGTGATGTCCCGCACTATCGAATTCCTGCCCGCTCGCCAGTTCAGGAGTATGAAATAAGCATACGCCACTTCCTCCACCGTCGCCCGGATCCCCAGAAACGAAAGCGAACTCACCGCATCCTTGTCGTCCACCGTTTGGACCACGGGCGTCAGCGTCGTGGGCTTCCACGCGTCGGACGCCTTGATGATGCTGCGCGTCTTGGAGACACCGAACATGTGCTGGTCCCGGCCCAGTGTCAACGTGTCGGAAACGATATACTCGCCTTTGGGCAAGAAAATCTTCTTACAGCTTCCCAGCGCGCGTTTGAACACAGCCGTGTCGTCCGTCTTCCCGTCTCCGGCAGCGCCCAGCTCCTTGATGTTCACCGCGTCCTTGTCTTCAAAAGAAGGGAAAACCTCTGGCCATGTATGCATCTTGACCATGTCGCCCGGTATCGATCCAGGCCGCTTGTCGATCTTTATGAGCCTGTCCCGATTCTTCCGGCCTTGTATCACGTTGAAAGAGTTGTCCGCGCAGTCCGCATATTCAATCACATGCGCATATCGCCCGGACCCGGCAGTTATGTCCGTCACACGGTCCCCTTCGATGATCGCCTCGCCGTTCTGAACATAGACATTCCTCAAATAGATGCTCTTGTCCGCAACCGCCTCGATCAGCGCGCTCTTCCGTTTCAGATGTATTCTGCCGTCAACAAAACTGATATAGCCACAGCCCCGCTTCCTCCCTTTCAGAGAGGACGGCAGCACATAGATCGGGCCCGATTCCTTGACCACTTCGAACCCCGACAGAACAAGCGGCGTCATGCCCGGCTTCCCGAACCCGATAATCGGGCCCGTCTGATTCACGAACCGGATGCCGACCATCGACGAGCCGATCCCCGAGCTGTCGTAGTAGATGCCGTGCCGGCCGCCGACGATCTCGATGTTGCACGTCAGGCCCGTCCTGCCCGGCAACCCGCTGATCCCGGCCAGCCCGTTGTTCAGCGTGATCTTCACATCTTCCACGTACGAACCCTGTGCGCCCGGCGCATCAATGCCGATCGCCCCGCGGTTGCCGCCTGCGCCGATATAGATGTCTATCCCCTTGAAACCCATATTGAACGAGATGTTCTCCTGATGGTTCGCCCGGTTCAGCCTGCCGCCCAGCTTGCCGCTCTTGTTCCTGACCTTCTTGCCCGAGGTCATGCTCCACATCGTAACCACAGGTTTCGGGCTCGCCGGCGAATCGAAGCCGGCGGCGTGGCTCTTCAACTTGAGCACGGGCCGCGTCCTGCCTCGTGTCGAGCCGTGCAAAACATGCGCTACCTCATTGCCCGGCGTCGTGTACGCCTGTTTGCCTGCTCGTGCCTTCTTCCGCCGCACCACATGCCGTATGCACTGCAGCGTGTCGGAAACCAGGTAGGTTCCTTCCGGGAAAAAGCACACCATCTCGTAGCGGTAGGCCAGATCGATCGCCTTCTGGAGCGCATCTGTAGAATCGCGCAGCCCTTTCGGATCCGCGCCGTACAGCGTCACATCCAGGTAGCCGAGTCCCGCAAGCTTGTCATGCTTCAGCACCGGATCCGTCCGGTAATCGAACCGCTTGCGGTTCACAAGATCCTCCATATCCATCATCGCGCCAAATGACAACATCGGGAGAATCAACCCAAACACTATCGTTCCCGCAACAACCTGCTTCAACATACGCATTCTTCACTCCTCCTCCGAAAACACGTCGACCACAGGACTCGTTTGCCCGCTAATCACGAATTGACGCGAATAGAGATCGGACGCTCTTGTCCCATTCGCGTCAGTCGCGCCGTGCCCCGCCGTAGCCCTTGGGCGAAGGGGGGGGGATTCGCGGGCAGAAATCTCTTCTGGGTGTGCGGCGTCCCATTCTCGTGGTTGCGGGTGACTGTAGCACTTGGCTCATGAATAGGCCACGCTAGAACATGGCCGCCGCCATCCCGAAATAGGCGCTCATCACGGCAATCACAATCCATCCGACCAAGACGCCAAGCAGAACGATCGTGAGCGTCATGCCGGCAACCATCCGGATACGTCGCGCATGCTGCACCTCGGCATCCAGCTCGTCGGCCAGCCGCCTCAGCATCTGGTCCAATGCGCCGGTCTGTTCGCCGGCACGCAGCACGGGAACCAGTCCCGAATCAAGAAGGCGCGGACGGCCCAACGCCTCCGACAAAGGCTGGCCGCGATCGACCAGCCGGCCGGCATTCACAAAGATCTGTTCGGCAATCGCATTTCCGCCGGCCGCGCCCGCAAGCCGTATGGAACGCACAATCGGCAACCCGCACTCCTGCAACATGCCCAACGCCCGCGCGCACCTGGCCGTCACCTCTTTCCGATGCAGCGAGCGGAACGGGCTCCATGCCAGCGCCAGATAGTCGGAGACAGTCCGGCCCAGCGTCGATCCGCGCAGCACCAGCCGAGCAAAGACGGCAAACACGAGCACCGCCCCGATCCACGGCAGAAGCCACTTGAGCACGCCCGCCGTGACCAGAAGGCTCCGTGTCACAGCCGGCAATTCCGCGTGCTCGGAATCGAAAAACTCTTTGAAGCGCGGAAACACAAAACCCGCCAGCACCACCATGGCACCCGCGGCCAGCAGAATCACGAAGCACGGATACAACATGGCCAGCACAAGACGGCGTCTGCGCTTGATCGCCGATTCGAGCAGATCCGCAATCTCTCTCAGAATTTCAGGGAGCCGCCCTGCCGTCTCACCCGCAACGATCATCGCACGGTAGACGGGAAGAAACACTCGGGGACATCGTTCAACCGCATCGCCAAAAGTCCGGCCCTGCGCAAGAAAAGAACGCAGTCGTTGCACCAGCCGGCGGATCTTGCCGCCTGCCCGTCGCTCCTCGAGATGGATCAATGCCGTGCCGACCGGTATACCGGTCTCCAGCAGGCCGGCCAGATGACGAAGAAAAAAAGCCAATTGCTTGTCGCGAATCTTCACGCGTGCTCCCGCCCCGAGTATACGTGCCCACCGCGTTCGCGGTCAACCCGATCGCAGATCCGTTGCCATCCGGCCTTCATCAAGATTCCGGGAGACCGGCCAACAAGATGAACGGTCGGGCTCGCTTCACGCTTCCTCGGCCAGAAACAGATCCAACGGACGCCCGGCCCGGTTCCGCATCGTGCGAACCTCGTGCCTATGGATCGTGCTCGTCTCGATCCTCGCACGGCCCAGATACGCCTCGATCTACCGCAGGGCCACGCCGTTTGACAGCAGGCCCGTCGCGAACGAGTGGCGTGAACATCCCGCATCACAAACAGAAGCGCGCTGAATGCCTGGTTCCGGGTCGATGAGCCGACCTTGCGTTCCTGCACGTGCCACGCCACAAAGTCCTTACGGATGTAGGCCTAATGTACTAAGAACCCCACATTGTTAACCTTTCCCGGCAGAAATCTGCCCGCGGCCCCGAAAAAAGAACCTGCGGTAGGCGTACGTGCACCTAATCACCCAATAGCCTTTCGGGTATTGCTGCCGTAAAAAGGAAAACAACCGGGCCTCCCCCTCTTGACAGCCGCGCGTCGACCCTCTAGTATAATAAGTATAATGCCAAGAATGCGGATCAGGTCGATTCCTGTCGATGCGGTGGATGAGCGGGCCGTGTACCTGCAGATTGCGGACCGGTTGAAGGCCACGATCGAGCGGCGTCGGCCCGCGCCGGGCACGCAGTTGCCGCACCTGGCAGAGATTGCGCGCGCCGCCGGCGTGAGCCTGCGCACGGCCGACCGCGCGGTGAACGAGCTGCTGCGCCAGGGCCTCTGCTTCCGGCGCCCGAAGAAGGGCACGTTCATCGGCAAGCCGCGAACGGGCAGGCGCAGGAACATGGTCGCGATCCTGCATTCGTGGAGCACGCGCCCGGACCAGCTCAACGTGCTGCAGGCCCGGCTGTACCGCGGCGCGCTGGCGGAAGCCGACCGGCGCCGGGCTGACCTTCTTTTCGTGCAACGGCCAGCCGCCGAGAGCGTGGCGGCCTACGCTTCGAGTCCCGGCTTGAACCTGAAAGGCGTGCTTCTCCTGAACTGGCTCGACCTGGAAGCGGCCGTCGCGCTCGCCAACCAGTTCCCGGAAACGCGTTTCGTGTGCGTGAACCATGATCTGCCGGGATTTGATGGTACGCCGGCCAACCTGCTTGGCGTCTTCAACGATGACGCGGGTGGCGCGCGGCGGATGACCGAGCACCTGCTCTCGCAGGGCCGCCGGCACATTGCCCTGTTCACCATCGACGTGCGTTCCAGGAACTACCGTCGGCGCGAAGAGGGCTATGCGCGGGCACTTGCCGATGCCGGAGTCGCGCGCGACGAGACGCTCACCGTCCGGTTCGACCGACAGCCCGGGCCCAGCCAGGTCAAGGTTGCCCGCGCGGCGGCACGGAAACTGTCTGAACGTGCCGGCGACATCGACGCCGTGTTCTGCGCGAACGACCACTTGGCCGAGGGTGTTCTGGATCATGTGGAAGCAACGGGTCAGAGGGAACGCATCCTCGTGACCGGCTATGATGCACTCCACGAGGCCATCAGCCGGGAACGCAAGTTCAGCACCGTCGCGATCGACTACGAAGGGCTCGGTGCACGCGCCGTCGCCCTGCTCACAGCCAAGACCGCACGCTCAGCGAAGACGATACGAGTAAAACCACAACTGATCGTGAGAGGGCACTAGAACCAAACCACGGAGCACCTGGCGCAGCATAGCCGCAACCAAAGGGAACTCGCATGAAGAGCATATCGCGTCTAATCCCGCACATGGGCCTGGCAGCCCTGCTGGCCGGCCTGTCACTTGCGTCGCGCTCTCCCGCCGCGGAGCGGGCTGAACACCCGCCGGTGAGGCATATTGAGCTGGATGTCCCGGTGCCGCCCCGGAACTACACGATTGAGGACACGGGGCCATTGACGGCCGAGCAGCAACGCTGGAATAGGTACGCGCGCCGGCAGAACGACAAGCTGGCGATCAAAGACGGCAACTTCCTGCTGAACGGACGCCCCATCTACCTGATGGGTTCACCGACCGGCGCTGCGCATTTCGATCTCCAACTCACATGGCTGATGCGTCTGCAGCAGTATGATTTTGCGGCGCTCGAAGAGGTACCCGCCCGCATCGCGCGGGTCTATCGGCGGCAGGGCGACACGCTGGCGATCTCGCACAAGTACCTGCCCTGGTACAAGACGATCATGAACCACCTGGTCCGGCACAAGCTCCTGCAGTATGTGGAACTCTCGAAATCGGGCGGCAAAGACTTCCTGCAGCGCATGGAACTGGTGCGCAAGCAGGTGAAACTGCCCATCCACGACGACTGGTTCCACGTCAGTAATCCGTCACACGGCCATTTCTATGCGTTCGACCACCATTCGCCGCTCGGGCAACGCATGTACCTGAACAACTGGTACCACTTCATGCGGCACGGTGCCGGGACCGGCACCCCGTTCATCGGCGCCGAACTCTGGAACGAGCTCGGCTACGGCTGCTTCTCCGAGCTGGCGATCCGGGCCTTTCACGGCTATCTGCAGAAGAAATATGGAACCGTCCAGACCTTCAACAAGGTCTGCCATACCCCCTTCCAGGCGTTCGATGACGTCCTGCCCCCCATCCTGTGGGGCATTGAGAACCGGTACGTGGTCCGCTCCGATTTCGACAAACACAAGGTCTGGTCCGGCCGGTTCAAGAACAACAAGATCTCGAAACAGGAACGCTATCCCGAGTTCTTCAACGACTGGGTCGAGTTCCAGCGGATCTACTTTGCCGACGGGCTCGGCACGCTTGCCGCGAAGTTTCGCAGGCTCTACGGTGAACCGCTGTTCCTGACGCTCCAATCGCGACTGGAACGCTCTTCACCTTGCCTCTATGAAACGATCGATCTGGAACGCTGCAAGGAACACCTGGATTTCTTCGCACACCAGGTCACCGGTACGTTCCTGAACAACTACTACGACGAGCCTGCCGAGCCGATTGACGTGCAGCGTATTCTTGTGAAGACAACGCTGCAGTACGATTACGCGCGGGCCGCCTGCGAGAAGCCGCTGTTCAACCCCGAAAACATTGCGACAGGCGCCAGGCCGGCGGGTGACAACACGGCGTACATGCTCCAGCACGCTGCAGTCGACCTGCACACGGAATGGAAATACCAGCTCGATCCAGAGGACCAAGGCAGAACCGAAGGCTGGGAGCTGCCCGAGTACGCCGACGCGAGCTGGCCTTCGGTCACCATGCCGAACTTCACAGACAACTCACCGCACCCGGCCAAGGACTTCAAGGGCGTAGTCTGGTACCGCAAGCGGTTCCGGCTCGGACCGGAGGTGGAGAGGGCCGTCGATATGGGCACGGCGAAAGTCATGCTGGTCGGGCGCGGGTTCGATGACCGGGCCGTCATCTACGTGAACGGCCGCAAGGTCTGGACGCAGCTCAAGTGGAACGCCACGTGCCGCGCGGATATCACGCGTGAGGTCGTTTTCGGTGAACCGAACACCGTCGCCATTTCCATCCGCAACATGCAGGGCCGGGGCGGCCTGCGCGAGTTCATCACGATCGTGGACAGTGACCACTGGCGCAGACAGGAACGCTACACGCCCGGCCAGCTCGCCGCGCTGTTCTGGTCACCCGTCATTCACGGCACTTCCGGCATGTGCTGGTGGATGTGGCGCTGTCCGACCAAGGTCAAGCCTGAGATCCCGCAGATCCGCGCGGCGATCGATTCGGTATCCGAGATCCTGTTGCCGCGCCCGCGGATCAAGGGCAACGTCGCGCTGCTCTACCCATACCGTCACTTCGATGGAATACCGCGGCGCGGCGACCCGGAACCGGACACCGAGTTGGCCCACTACTTCAACTACTATACGGGGCTGCTGTTCAACCAGGTCGCCTTCGACGTGGTCACCTGCAAGAACATCATCGACGGCAAGCTGAACGGCTACCGCATGCTCGTGGCGCCCTATGCGCGCATGGTCCGTGCCGGCACGTTCGAACAGGTGCAAGCCTTCATCGAACGCGGCGGCACACTCGTGCTGACCGCTAACTCGCTGCTGATCGACGACGCGTTCTATCGCCCACTCCCGGTCAAGGCGTGGACGACCGGAGAACAGCAGGGCCCATGGCGCTACAAGAAGATCGGCAAAGGCGCCGTCTATTTCGTGCAGAGCGACATGGATTTCGGCAGCGCGAATGGACTGCTGGCCAATGTTCTTGCCCGCGAACGGGTCCCGAAGAAGGTGACGGTCACATGCGACGCAAGCAGGGAGTTCCCGTATGTCGAGGCCCAGCTTGTCGGCGACCAGGAAAGGTTTCTCCTCTACCTCATGAACTGGGGCGGGCTCCCACACGCAGGGCACGTATCGATCTCCAAGGACTTCACCGGCGGACGCCGCTACACGGCCAGGAACGTACGGACTCGCCAACCTTTCGGGATGGGCCGGTTGACGACCGCCGACCTTGACGCCGGCCGCCGCATGACGTTCCCCGTGCAGGACCCGCAAGTCTACCTGTTTGAAGCGGAGGGGACCGCCCCGACAACGCTCAAGGCGCCGGACCCGGCACGCCTGGCGGTGCTCAAGCGGATCCATGCCATGAAGGATAATCGGCGTCCACCACGCAAGCGGCCCGCCGTGCTCATCCCCGTCGGCAAGCTGGTCGACGAAACCAACCACCAGGCAGACCTGATGACCTGGCCGTTCGTGGTCGACCTGCTGGAAAAGGTGGGCTGTGACGTGTGCGGGATGCGGCCCAAGGATTTGACGCCGGCGGACTTGAAACAGTTCGACATGATCCTGTGCCTGGTCAACAAGACCGTGAAGAAGGATGTCGGCAGCTTCAATCGCGGGTTCTGGGACATGCTCCGCGGGTACCTGGAAGCAGGCGGCAGCATGTTCGCCGTCGCACTGCCGATGGTCGCGCCGGGCCATCGCGGCCAGTATTTCAAGTACGTGTTCGACCCGTACAACATCTCGTTCCCCGACAATGCCATGAACGCGAAGCCCGGCTGGTTCTTCGACCCGGCAAGCTGCGCGGAACTCGATCCCGTACAGGTCACGTTCAGAAATATCAAGCCGCATCCCATCACCAGGGGCGTCCGAACGTTCCAATCGCTCTGCGCAACGCCGCTCATCGATGCCGACCGCAGGCTCGCTCCCGTCGTGGCCGGCGCGGATACGGACAGGAACTTCCCGGCCGCACCCGTTCTGCTCGCCGGCACCATCGGAAAAGGGCGAATCGTCGTTTCCGGCGAACCGTTCTTCTTCGAACCGTTCCAGATCGAGCAGGGCGACAACCTGCGCCTGTTCTGGAACATCCTCACCTGGCTCTCCCGCGACCGCATCAAGGATCGGCCCGTCTCCGAGTTGCGCGAGATGCTGCTCTTCACGGAGAAGGATGTGCTCGCGTGGGAGGCGCAGGAAGGGTTCTGAGCCGGAATATCGCCAAGGTAGCGGCCCTTGGGACAATCGGAACAGCCCTTACGGGCTTGACTACAAACGGCCTGCATATCAGCGCGTTGAGCCGTTCGTGGTGAGCCCCGTGAGGCACGTGGTCGCGGGCGCGTTGACAGCCGGAAGGTGGTTTGTCTGCGCGCCATTCGGTTCCTGCCCGGAGATCAAGACGACCAGAAATCGCGCAGCGGCACACCGGTCGCCTGCATGTCCGCGGTGTTGCGTGTGGCCATCTGACAAGACATCGCTATTGCGGCGGTTCGGATCAGCCGCAAGGAGGCGTTCAGCATCGCGCTCGCCCGCAAACTCCTGGCCCACTACGAGGGCACGCCCCTGCACCTGGACATGCGTTCGGTGTTGGACAAAATCGCCGAGTCGCTGGAGAACGACATCACCATCAAGCCGGATTGGCTGAGCGAACATGTGGGCGTCCTGCCGGAAGACTGCGTCAAGATCGACCCGGAACTCTGGGCGCAACTGGCAGACTTCATCGAGCGCCGCCAAGCGATCCGGGCCACGTACCAGACTTTCGACGGGCGCCTATCCGAGCACGAACTGCACCCCTACCACCTGCTGGCCTGCCATGGGAACTGGTATGTGATGGCGCGGAACAGGGAATCTTGTCTTCGATGCCCACACGGCGATCCTGATGAGGGAACACGGGATCAAGACCATCTACTTTGCTGAGTGTTGCACGAAAGAGAAGGACACGGCGCTCTCTGCTCGGGACCCATTGGGGCAAGGAGCGGGCCGGCTTCCGCGATGCGCGCTAGCCCACGCAGAAATGCACGGCATTACGAAGCAGTTCCCGCACGCGCGGGTCGGTCTTCTTGTTCATGCCCGGCAGGTCCGACCAGTCCACCTCGATCTGGGGATGACACGAGATCGCGACCACCCGCCCCTTGCCGTGGTTCCCTGCCACGACGGCACCGTACCGGTCGTCGTTGTCATAGGTCGCAACCACGTCGACACCGCTTCGTGCGATGATGAAGCCCCCGTTCCCGCGATGCATCGGCAGGCGGCCAACGTCCGAGTGCGGGACCGGGTTGTAGCCCTTCCGCTCCGGCGAACGAGGCACCAGCTTGAACCCGCGCGTGAGCGGATGACGCTTGACGAGCCGCACGTTGTAGATGCCGACCGCACGCACGATCATCAGCTCGATCGGCAGCAGCTTCGTGTGCGCAATGAAGTGGCAGCCCGCGCAGATGCCCATCAGACCCTTGCCGCCTCGGACGTAACGCTTGATGTTGCGCACACCGCGCTCGCTCAACTTCACGCTGTGCCCGCCCGGACAGTGCAGCATGTCGAACGCGCCAAACCGATCCTGCTCAATATCCCGGCGCGACAACTCCTCGACCTCAAAACCCAGCCGCCGAAACATCGCCGTCGTTTTCCCGCCCGTGTCGTCCACACGCGGCAGGTTCATCATCCCAATCCGTATCTTCCGCCCGTCTGGTTTCTTCTTCATCCACCATTCCGCCATTCATCATTCATCATTGACCATTCACCCACCCCCCACCTTGCCCAGCGACCCGCGAAAGATCGCTTCGGCTTCGAGCCAGTGCTTCTGGTTGGTCTTCTTCTCCTCGATCGTTCGCATGAGCAGCGCGACAGCCTGGCGCCCGACCTCCTCGCGCGGCGGGCGTACCGTCGCAAGATCCAGCTGTGCCGCGCCCGGCATGTCGTCATAGCCGATCACGGAGACCTCGCGGCCCGGCGTGAGCCCCCGGTCGCGCAGCGCTTCCAGCACGCCGGTCGCACGCTCGTCGTTGCACGAGAAGATCAAGGTCACATCCGAATTCGCCTCCAGCAGGCGCAACGTCGCGCGGTAGGCGTCCATCGCACGCCCGTCGGTCGCGACCATGCAGCCCGCCCCGATCGGCAACCCGCGCTCCGCACAGAACGCCGTGAAAATCCTGAACCGTTCCGCATGACTCCAAAACTCCGCCATGTTGCCGCCGTAGAACATGGCGAGATTTCGATGCCCCAGCTCCAGCGCACGGTCCAGCGCAGCATAGATTGCCGGCTGGATCCGGACCCGCACCTCGTTCAGCGTGCAGGGCGCTTCGCTCCAGTGCGTCGACACAACACGATGCGCGCCGATCGCGTGAACCGTAGAGTCCAGGAACCCATTGAACGTCGCGCGAAAGGAGATCAGCCCCGCAAGCTCCTGCTCCTTGAACTGCTGCGCCAACGCGCGCGGTTCGTCCTTCGCGCCCGTCACCACCTGCCAGAACGGCTCCGCGCCCGCATCCTTCAGCCCGCGCAGCACCCCGTTGTGTACCTCCCAGTCCAGGAAAGCCTCCGGCCGCGGGTCCGTGCCCGGCGGTGACGGCTGGCGGCCCGCCAGAATCATGAACTTGCTGCCACGCTGCCCGCCCGGTTCCCGAACGAACACCCCCACCCCGTTCACCGAACGAACCAAGCCCGCCTCGCTCAAATCAGAGACAGCCTTGCGTACCGACTGGTCCGACACGCCCAGCCGCTCCGCCATCTTCAAGATCGACGGCAACTTCTCGCCCGGCCCGTACTCACCGGCACGAATCCAGCCTTCGATCTCCTTCCGCGCCGCCTCGCGTTTGCTACCGCGTACCACCACCGCCTCCGGTCTCGTCAGTTCGTGCCCTTCGGCTTGCCCTCCGTAGCCCGCAACAAGCAGGAGGGTGTCCGGCGAAGAGTGTGGTCCCGTCTAGCGTCCTACCCTAACCCCCAACTTCCGACTTCCGATTTCCGACTTCCGACTTCCGACTTCTCCCCGCGCACCACAACGCCACGTTCTTGATCAGCTTCGGCAGACGCGAGTCTGTCTTCAGATCTCTGTACTGCAAGCCTTCCGACGCGTCGGCCACCGTCTGCGGGTGGCACGAGATCCCGCAGACACGGCCTCTCCCGAGCGACCCGGCAACGACGCCGGCAAATTCGTCGTCGTTGTCGTAAGTGCCGATCACATCCACGCCCTTGCCCGCCAGCAGGTACGCGCCGTTGCCGCGATGCACCTTGATCCGGCCGACCTCCGTGTGAGGGACCGGATTGCAGCCCGCCCGCTCCGGCGAACGCGGGACCAGACGGAACCCACGCGTGATCGGATGCCGCTTCACCAGACGCATGCTGTAAATGCCGTGCGCCCGGATAATCTTGGTCTTTAACGGCAGGATCTTCGCGTCCGCGATGAAGTGACTGCCCATGCAAATCCCAAAAAACCCGTGGCCCTCCCGAATGTAGCGCTTGAGATTACGAATACCCTTCGGGCCCAGCTCCACATGATGACCGCCAGGACAATGAAGCATGTCGTAGTCGTGAAATAGCCCCGCCTCGATGTCCGCACGGGAAATGTCGTGAACTTCGAAGCCCAATCCCGCATAAAGACCCTCGATGTCCGCCGTCGTACCAACCGTCTTCCCTACGTACGGAATGTTCATCAATCCAATTTTCACTGCCCTTTTCACTTGACAACCTCCCTCTTGTGCGTTACCATGGTGGCACCATGGTAGTGCAGGTGGGGATGGTTGTCAAGTCCAAATCGTCAGGAACCGCCCAGAAAGTCCAGGAAAGTGCCGGAAGATACGCTAAACTCAGAGTTTCCGTTCAGGAGACGCCATTTTGGGAGGAACGCACGATGCACAACAGACATCAATCCAGCGGCTCCACGCTGCTGCTCATGGTTGTCCTTATCCTGGTTTCGTTGCTGGGATTCGTCCACTTTGTTATGGCACTCCCACCCAGCCCGGACACGCCGGAGCGCCTCACGCGCCGGCTCGTGCCGGAGCCGAAACTGGTGCGGGCATACGGGGGCAACGCGCTGCAGCTGATGCCGTCGCAAGTCACGGTGGTCTACGGCACGGGTTCACCGAAGACGAAGATCGGCGCCGCGGAGATCAACAAGGAGCTGTACCGGCTCGGCTTCGACAAGCGGATGAAGCTGGTCGCGGACACCGACTATTCGGCGGGCGGCGAGCGACTTCTTGTGCTTGTGGGCTCGGATCGTGAGAACCGTCTCACGCGCGCGTTGTGGCCGCGCGTCGCGCATCGTTCGGAACTCTCTGCGCTGAACCCTCAGGGCTACATCATCGACCACGTGAAGCAACGCCCGACTCCGGTCGTTGTGCTGGCGGGCGCCTCCCCTCAGGGCAGCCTGTATGCGTGCGTGACGTGGATGCAGCTTCTGGATCGTTCGGGCAGCAAGGTGGTTGTACATCCTCTCTATGCGAAGGACTGGCCGGACTACCAGTGGCGCAAGCTTTCGCATCCCGCGCATTTCCTGCGGTTCACGGAGCAGTCCCCGAAGGCCGCGTACCCCGATCGGTCTCTCCCGAGCATGGCGGAGCGGGGCAAGGAATACGTCGACTGGATGTTGCGGTACAAAATCAACATGCTGCGCCGCCAATTGTGGTGGGGCTGGAACGACGATCCCGCGGCGCGCGCGCAGTGGCGCGAGTTCCTGAAATACGCGAAGGCGCGCGGGGTCCTGACCTACCAGAACCACGACATTTCTACGCAGGGCGTCGGCCACACGAAGAACAGGAAGGAATTCGAGAAGATCCGCAACGACCCGAAGTACGCGGGCATGACGAACGTGCCGCCCTCGTTCCGGAACTACTGTCACTTCCTCACGTGGAGCCGCGACGATCTGCTCGAGGAGAAGTTCCGCAAACACGGCCGTTTGTGCCGGGAGGAGGGCATAGACGTCACGTGGTTCCACGGTGAGGACGGCGGGCTGGGCTCGTTCAATTACGCGATGTGGAAGAACCGCGACGCGCTGGACAGGCAGCGCTGGGGCAACGACTACGGCCGTGCGGAGGCGCACGTCTGGAACATGGCCCATCGCGTCATGCGCGAGGAGTCGCCCGACACCAAGATCGTGTTTGTCCCCTACCCCTACGGCGGCGGCGTGCTTTCGGACAAGTTCCCGCACAACATGCTGCGCCGCCGCGGCAAAACGATCGACGAGGCGGGCGCGTTGCGCGAACGCACGTTCATCCGCAAGTTCTTCGCCACACTGGCCAAGGAGGCGCCGAAAGACATCTGGATCTGCATGCGGGAGACAGACGCAGAGCAGACGGCACGCTGGGTGGCCGCCACACAGCGCCCGACCTACATCTACTACAGCACGTTCATCCATCTGTGCAGCAGCCGCGCGCGCTACGCCAAGACCTGGTATTCGGATGTGTACCCCAACATGTACTTCTTCCCGTCCGGCGGCAGCGCCTCGTATCTGAGCGGCGTCGAGATGCCGATGCGCATGTTGCTGAACGCGGAGTACAGCTGGAACACCGAGCAGGATGGCGCCGCCTCGTTCGAATGGGTCAACTACGCCCGGGACCTGACCGAGCCGAAGGTTGTGTTCGAGAAGATCGTGCCGCGCGCATGCCGCGCGTACTGGGGCGACGGCACGGATCGCTACTGGGCACGGCTCTTCCAGGGCGGGCTGACCCCGCTGTTCCTCGAGGATCCGGAGCTGTTCTTCAAGAAGGAGGTCAAGGCCAACTTCGCCAAGACGCTGGAAGCCGAAGGCAACATCGTACTCAGGCGCGGCATGGAAGCCTTCAACGATCCGGTCGCGGAGCTACGGCGTCAGGCGCAGCATCTGGACGCGACACTGCCGCTGCTGGACCGCTGGTTTGAGAGCCACGAGCTCAAAGCGCGCGATCCGTTCACGCACCGCTACGGCACCATGATCTACGTGCTCGCGCACTACTGGCGGCGGATGGCCGACGTCTGGATCCCATACCTCGAATTGAAACGGCTCGGGAACGGCGGGGACCGCGCGAAGCGCCGGGCTCTGACCGCCCAGGCCCGCGGCGCTGCCGCAACTGGGAAGGCGGCCATGGGGCGGTTGCTTCAGCGGACCTCCCGTCATCCCTTCCTGATCCCGATCGTCTTCTCGCGCGGCGGCACGCTGGACAAGAAGGTCGTGGCGGATTTGGACAAGGCACTGAAGCGCGTGGAGAAGATGGTGAATCGTGAATCGAGGATGGCGAATCGTGAATAGCGACGCAAATCTTCTGAAGCTTCTGGCTGCGTGCATTGTTGCGCTGCATATCGGCACCCCGGCGGCGTCCGGCGAGGGAGGAGAACCGATGGACTGGCTCAAGGACCCGAACTTTCTGAAGAAGGTACGCGGCGATCATCCGCAGATGACGAAAGCGGCAATGGACGTGCTGCCGGCTGCAGACAAACGGTTCATGGGCGGCGAGCTCTGCCCGACCGTCCTGCACTACTGTTGGATCGCGGATTGGAACCACCTCAACTACGGCAGCCCCCGCCGCCAACTGGATCCGAACACCACATACCTGGAGGACCACAGGCGGGCCTGGGGCGTTTCGGAAATCATGGGCTGGAACCCGGCCGGCCGCGGCGCCGACCGCAGTGCGCGGGTTTTCGACAAGCGCACGTTTATCGTCGGCTCGATGGATAGCGCCATAAGATCGATGAAGGCGGGGGATTTGGCGAAGGGCTTCCGGATCCTGGGCGCGGCCGCACATGTGATCGAGGACGCGGCCTCTTCAGGTACCTCGTTCTTCTTTCATCAGTCCCCGGTGCTCGGCGGGCAGGGCCACAAGCCGGCCCCGGCCATAACGGGCTACCGCCCGCGCCTTCTGGGCAAGAGCCTGCGCGCGGCCCGCAACGGCTTGGCGAAGCGCTACGAGTCCGTCGAGCAGGCGAGTCTGGATGCGGTCATCGAAATGCGGCGGCTCTACAAGACAACGACCAGCAGAAAGGAGCTGGTCGCCCGCTTCGCGGAGCTCGAGCCACAGCAACAGGCGCATGCCTCTCGGGTCGTCGCGGACATGTTCCACACGGCCATCCGGCTGGCCGGCCGCAAGCCTAGGTACAAGGCGCCTCCCCCTAACGTGAACTGCGTGACGAACCCGTCGTTCGAGACCGACGACGAAGAAGAGATGCCGCTCGGCTGGATGGTCGTCCGGCACGACCTCTCGGATCTGCGCGGCATCGCGACACGAACCGGCGGCTACGAGTCTGCTTCCGAACGCCTAACGAATTCGGGCCGGCGCGCAGCCGTCTTGCGCAACGCACCGCGCAAGGGAATAGAATGGCGCCAGACCTGGCCGCACAAGATTGACGTACGGCCCGGCCAGACCTACCGCTGCCGCTATTCGCTCACCCTGAACAAGGCCACGGGCCGGTCCTGCGGGGCCGTCTACCTGTTCGGCCCGGACTATGAGCGGGTCAAGAGAATCGACGGCCCGCAAGAGCACGGCACGCAGGAGTGGCATTCCCAGGAGTTCACGTTCGAGATCCCGCAAGGCGCCGCCATCATGCTGGCGGCCTGCTGCTCGGCCGAGAATACGGGTGTTGTCGCATTCGACGATATGGAGCTGACGCACCTGACGAAAGGCGCGGCGCCGCCCGCGTCAAGCGCGCGCGCCGAAACCGCCGATCCGGACCTGCTGTTGAGTCTTCGGTTTCGCGAGAAGGAATTCGTGCGGGACAAGACGGCGCACGGCGGCTGGGGCGGTCATATGGCCTCGGGCAAGATGCTGCAGGACCTTTCCGCCAACACGATGGCGAACTATGGGATCTTCTGTTATTCCGACGGCCAATGGTCCGATCTGCACCGCCGTGACAGAACCGGCACGTGGTGCCTCGTGTTGGACGGCAAGGATGATTTCGTCGAGGTCCCGCCCTGCCCGCAATGGGATTTGACGGACGACTGGTATGCGCGTGACGTGTTCGGTGTTGTGATGGAGGTGCAGATGGCTGCGCGCCGGGACGCGGTGCTCTTCACAAAGGACAACCGCAACGGGACGGGCCAGGCCGGCTATCAGTTCAGGACCACGCGGGACGGGAAGCTGCAGTTTGTCGCCAACCTCAAAGGCCAGGGCTTCCAGCCACTGGTCGAGACGACCTATGCGCCGCGCCGGTGGATGACGGTCGGCGTGTCCGTTGGCGAAGACAAGACCGTGCGCCTGTATGTCGACGGGCAAGAGCGCGACTCGGCCACGCTCAACGCGCCGCTCGTGCACTCGGACAACGCGCTGTACCTGGGCTCGGACAACGGGCTCACGGACTTCTTCAAAGGCAGAATCCGACGGTTCGAGTTCTACAAGAGGCCACGCGGTTGATCGGGCCCCTCGTGGTCCAGTTGCGGGGAGAGAACCATGTCGCACACGATCATCGTCTGTAGTTCCTGTCTGTTGTTTCTCACGCGCATCGCGATCTCAACGGTCCTCGGCGGCGAGCCGGGGGCCAGCCAATCGTGGGTCAACATCGCGCCTGGCGGCGGGGGTTGGTTCCAATGCATGGAGTATTCACCGCACGTCGATCTGTTGCTGGTCGGCGGCGATGCGGGCAGCATGTATGCGAGCCGAGACGGCGGCAAGACGTTCCGCATTCGGAATCGGGGCCTGGTCAGCAAGTACGCGAACTCGATCGTCTTTCACCCGACCGACAAGGACACTGTCTACGTCGGCACGGAAGCGGGCGTGCACAAGTCGACGGACGGCGGGCGCACGTGGGTTTCGATGCACAACGGGTTCAAGGACTTCGGAAAAGCGAAGACGCCGAGTGCCCCGATCCACGCGCTCACGATCGATCCGGCGGAGCCCGAGGTGCTCTACGCCGGCCTGGGTTACCTCCGGAACTTCGGGAGCAAACACAAGGGCGACGCGCCGCTCGGCGCGATCTATAAGACGACGGACGGCGCGAGAAGCTGGCGACGCATCCTGGTCAGCACGAATCTGGTGAAGGAATCGATCATGGCGCTGGAAATTGACCCGGCAGATCGAAACCGAGTCTATGCGTTGGCGCAGAGCGGGCTGTTCGTCTCCATCGATCGCGGTGAATCGTGGGGAGAGATGCCCGCCCTGCCCTACAGCGGCAGGCGTTACACGTGCCTGGCAATCAAACGCGACGAGCCACAGACGCTGTTCGTCTCCTATGCCGGTCGCGGCGTGAAGGATGCCGACGGCAAGAGAGTGCGGGAAACGGGGGTGCTCCGCAGCCGGGACAGGGGCCGGACCTGGGCGCCGGTGCTGCAACGCTGCCCGAAACGACCGGGCGCAGGCGTCAAGAGCTTCAAGCCGCATCCACGGGAGCCCGACACGTTCTTCGCTGCCATCCACAAGGGTTACCCAGGCGTATACCGTACGACCGACGGCGGCGACACCTGGACGGCAATCAACGATCCGGAAGAGAAGGACCCGTCCAGCGTCTGGTCGGGCTGGAGCCCGACCGCCACGGATTTCGCGATCAGCCCGCGCGACCCGGACGTCATGGCCTACTGCAACGATCACGAGATCTATCAGACGACCGACGGCGCCCGGACCTGGCAGCTGATTTCGGCCGTCAGGCTGAAGGACGCGACCGCCGAACATCCGGCCCTATGGCAGGCGAGCGGTCGACCGGATATCCTGGTCGCCAGCGCCGTGGCCGTCGACCCGCGCGACGCGCGCGTACTGTACCTCGGCTATTATGACTCGCTGCTGTGGAAGAGCATTGACGGCGGGGAGAGCCTGTTCCGGATCCACCAGAGCTTCAAGCGCGGGTCGTACGGGCGGGTCTCGCGGCTCGTATTGGATCCGGACAACCCGGACATCGTCTACGCAGCAGCAGGCTGGAACGGAGACCGGCAGACGATATGGAAAAGCACGAACGGCGGCAGACATTTCCAGAAGACCGGCCACGCGGGAACCGGCCTATGCGAGGACGGCAGCATCAAAGCGCTGGTCCTCGATCCGCGTTCTCCGCCTGACGCGCGCGTGCTCTATGTAACACTGACCCTCACGCAACGGGCGGTGAGACGAGGTGCCGAAAGGCGCGCGGAGGGCATCTACAGGAGTTCGGATGGCGGCAACAGTTGGCAGAGCCTGAGCAACGGTTTTCCGCGCAAGAATCGGAGCTTCTGCAGCATGGCTCTTGACCCGCAGAACCCCGACACCCTCTACGTCTGTGGCCGACCCCGCGGGAACCGGTCGGGCTACGTTGCCAAAAGCGCCGACGGCGGGCTGAGCTGGGCCATCGTTTTGGACGGCATCTACGGCAGAGCGGTCGCAGTAGATCCGCACGACCCGCGCATTGTCTATGTGGGCAGCCGCGACTTCACGGGGACCGACACCGACAAGGTATTCTGGCGCAGCACCGACGCCGGCGCGACATGGACGAGCGTGCCGAACGCGGTCTTCAATGTCGGGCCCACGTCGCATCCCTATAAACGATACGACGTCGGAGTGATCGCCGTCGATCCCCAGCGGGCGGGCCGGCTCTACGTGACATTCCAGGCATGGGGCAACTTCGACTACGGCAACGACGGCTGGATCTTCGTCAGTGACGACTACGGCCAGACCTGGAACCCGCTGTCCTACGACGGCTATGGCGGCTGTTTCAATGTCGAGAACATGTTCATCGATCCAGTGGACCCGGATCGCCTCTATGTATTGACAGGCGGTACTGGCGTCTGGCGCTACGGGCCGGCGCCCGCAGCAAAGCCGGAAAATGTTGTGAGCTACTATTCTGTCGTGACGCGCTGAGAGGCACGCACACCGCAACCGAAGCAGAACGAACGATGTTGAGAGACTTCACAGACACACGCCGCAAGATCGCCTTCATCGGCGCGAGCTATCGGTTCGTGCATCAGGCGGTCCGGGACTTCCTGGTCTCCGGGCTGCTGGAAAACACCGACATCGTGCTCTACGACATCGACAAGGAGGCCGAGCAACTGGAACACGATCTCGTCTCACGCATGATCCGGCAGAAGGGCAGCGCGATCACGGTCGATCGCGCCGGCTCGCGCGCCGCGGCTCTGGACGGTGCCAACTATGTAATCGTCTCCGTGATGGTCGGCGCGCGCGAGGCGACCGGCGCGGAATACGCGGTCTGCCGCGAGTTCGGGATCACGCAGACGGTGGGCGACACGATCGGCCCCATGTGGGCTTCGCGCAGCCTGCGCACCGTGCCGCTGCTGCTCGATATCGCCGAGGACATGGAGAGGTACTGCCCGCAGGCGCCCCTGCTCTCGGTCACGAACCCGATGACGGTGCTGACCGGCGCGGTCAACCGGCATACCCGGATCGCATGCTTCGGCATCTGTCACGGGACCGGCGAGCAGGTCAAGAACATCGCGGCCGCGTTCGGCGCGGCCGTGACCGACGTGAGTGTCGACGTTGTCGGCGTCAACCATCTCGGCTTCATCACGCGGATCGAGATCAAGGGCGAGGAGATCCCGACAGACCAAGCCATTGCCGCCATGGGCGAAGTCTTAGAGAAGGAGCATTTCGACGCGACCGCGCAGCAGGCCGACGAATACCTGCACAGCTTCCGGTTCTTCGAATTGACGAAGTTGTTGCCGAACAACTCCGATTTCCATTTCACGGAGTTCTTCCCGTGGTTCCTGGCCAAGCACGCGTTTGCGGACGGGGCGAACGTGTATGGGCTCAACGGCAGCCAACTCTACAACAACGAGCAGCGGATCCGGAACAAGCAGAACTTGCGCGAGCGGATCACGGAAATGGCCTACGCGCCCGAAGAGCGAGGCATCCCCGGCCTGGACCGGTACGGTGAGGAAAACATCCTGGACATCATTCTCGGGCTGGAACACCGGCGCTTTGCGAAGGTGTCCGAACTGCATCTGAACACGACGAACGGCGGCGCAGTCCCGAACCTGCCGGCCGACGCGAACCTGGAACTAACCTGCCACGTCACGCCGCGCGGCATACAGCCGATCCGGT
>Ga0272441_10003144_pt1 | contig 31998 bp, 24 predicted proteins | sample SSMProp6N_FD_193582 | JGI IMG/M metagenome (GOLD analysis project Ga0272441, IMG submission 193582) | Marine sediment archaeal communities from Little Sippewissett salt marsh, Falmouth, MA, United States - SSM-Prop-6N | ecosystem: Environmental > Aquatic > Marine > Wetlands > Sediment ... | reverse complement strand
GCTCGACGCGCGCCCATCGCGCATAAGGTGAACGCTTCATGTCCGACATCAACCCGTACGACTACATCCCGCAGCCGAGCGTGGGGGTGCTGTACGACCCGGCCGCCCGGACCCGCGCCGCCCTCGCGGGGACGACGGCGGTGGTCATCGACGCCATCCGCGCGACGACCACCATCGTGGCCGCCTTGGCGGCCGGGGCCACGGAGGTCGTGCCGTACGCCACGGCCGAGGCGGTCCGGGCCGAGGCCGCACGCCGCCCCGCCGGGTCGGCCGTCACCGCCGGCGAACGGCTCGGCAAACGGATTGAGGGGTTGGACCTGAACAACAGCCCGTCTGTCATGACGGCCGAGACCATCGGCGGGCGGGCGCTGCTCCTGACGACCACGAACGGCGCGGGGGCGATCCTGGATGCCATGACCGCCGAAACCGTCCTTGTGGCGGCGCTCGGGAACCGGACGGCCGTTGCCCGTCGCGTGGCCCAAGCCGGCCGGCGCGTGGTGTTCGTCTTGGCGGGCACCGTGGGCACGGTCGCGTGCGAGGACACGCTCGTGGCCGGGGCGTGCATCGAGGCCTTGACCCGCGAGACGGGCGGCGAGGCGTATCACCTGGAAGACTCGGCTCGGGTGGCGCTGTTGGCCTGGCAGGCCGCCCGCGACCGGCTGGATGCGGTCTTTCACGCCACGTGGGGCGGGCGGTTCATTGCCCAACTCGGCCTCGACGCCGACCTGGCCGCCTGCATCGCCGTGGACGTGGCCGAGGTGACGCCCGTGGCGCGCGGCGACCCGCCGGTCATCACGGCGGAGTAGGGACGGGAGGCCGGCGAAGGACCGGGGCGGGGCCGTCCCCAGCAGAGACGGCGCCCGCCCGGTCATAGAGCGGAGTTCATCGCGTTGTCGAGTTACTTTCTGCGGCGGCGCAGCAGCGCCAGGCCGCCGAGGGCCAGCAGCGAGAGGGTGGCCGGCTCGGGAACGTCCGAATGGATTGAGCCGAACGAGCTGTCCTGCGCATACGAGGTCTCAAGGGTGACGATGATCTTGTCAATGTCCGTCAGGTCGAGGCCCGTGTAACTGCTGAACAGGAAGTCATGGTCGGCGGGCATTGACGGGTTATTCACCAGTGACGAGAACGTCTTGGACACCGTGTCGGCGGCGTCTGATCCGTCCACCAGCGTCACGGAATAGACGGTGTCTTTGCCGCCGGCGTAGAAATCGGCCGACGTCTCGGTTACCGTGATCTTCGTGCCATGTGTGGCGTTGAGGTTCAGCCCCGAGCCGTTGGCGTCATAGGTGAGAATGGCAATGAGCCACGTGCTCGGACCTGCACTGGTGTCAAAACCCCCGTTGTCGACTTCGATATTGGCGTTTGTCGCGCTGACTTGGTTGTACACCTCCGAGTAGCGGCTGCCGCCGAGCACGTTGGGGAGGCCTGTCTCAAGGTAGGTGCCCTGGCCGGGGTAGGTCACCGGGTCCGGATCGTAGCGGTCGGCGTCGATCTCCCAGCCGCCTCCCCAGGAAAGAGCCTTGGCCGGCGACGTGATCGGTGTCGCGAAGTTGTTGAAATCGTCGATGACAATACCCGCGTGAGCATTCCCGGCTCCCAGGCAAATGGCAGCCACCAGAATCGTTTGATACAGCCTCATGCTACTCTCCTTCCTTGGCGTTCGGGGTGCGGCGGGCCCATCGTGGGTCGCTCGCACCGAGCAAGCAAAAAGGCGGCGGCCGGAGTTCCCTCCAGTCGTCGCCTGTGTCCACAGACTGTAGTATGCGCCCGCGACCCGACTCACCGGGTCATTCGGGTTGACCGACGTAAAGCGCCCCCGCAGCGCCGGTCCCGATACATCTCCTTGCATCGAAAAAAAGGGACCGCCCGCTTCGGCGTCCCCGCAATGCATAGACTGCCCAGTTTGTACGGCTCTCTATCCAGGGATGAGTATGCCGCGCTTTGTGGGAAAGTCAAATCGGGGAAGGGTTTTTTTGCGGTCTGTTACCCGTCGGCATGCCGGAGACGGCCCGGTCGCCCCAGGCCGGGGGCGGGTCCGCCCCTCCAGAGGCGGCGCCCGCCCGGCCGTCAGACAGGGGTGGACGATGGGGTCTGACGGGAACCGGTTTCGTAACCGGTTCTCGCGCGGCGGCCCGCCGGTCATCACGGCGGAGTAGGGGGGCAGGGTGCGGGGCGCCGGCCCGCACGGGTGGCCCCCGGCGTTGAGGGGAAACGGCCGGGGCGGGGCCGTCCCTCCAGCGTCGGCGCCCGCCCGGTCATAGAGCGGAGTTCATCGCGTTGTCGAGTTACTTTCTGCGGCGGCGCAGCAGCGCCAGGCCGCCGAGGGCCAGCAGCGAGAGGGTGGCCGGCTCGGGGGCAGGAGCCGTCAGTAGCCCGACACTGTAGTTGTCGCTGTCTCGGGTGTCGTACATGTAGTACTCGTTACCCACGGTCACGACGGACATGCCGCCGTAGAAGTCTGACCAGGCGGCGCCGCTGATGGGCGGGTCTCCCGCCTCGGCCGAATTCCAGGCCAGACCTGTGGCCGAATCCCACGTTGTCACGCCGCTCAGGTCGTCCCACGCCCGGTAGGCAACGGCATCGGCCGGGTGGGCGATGTCCATCTCGCGGCAGACGTCGGTCGGTCCGCCGCCTTGTCCGTCAACGCGGGCGAACCACGCGCCGTCAGAGGAGATGCCGACGGGGTTGCCCGTGGCCTGGTACCCGACGTACTCCTGGTCGGTGGCGTTGACGGTGATGCCGGTTCCCCCTCGCCGGTACAAGACAGACATCTCGTTACCGCTGCCGCCGGAGAACTCGAGGTAGTTCTTGCCGCTACTTGCGGTGTCGGGCGAGTCCTCGTAGATCTGCCAGTTCAGTCCGTTGGCCGACTCGGCGTACCGGATCCAGTTGTAGCCCTCCTCGCCGGCGTCATAGAACCACATCTTGAAGAACACGTCGCCGGTGGATTTCTTCTCATCGAACCCCAACGCGTCATAGCTGACCTCGGGATGGTAAACCGGGACGGTGGTGCTCGGAAACGCGACCGCGCACTGGCTGTGGGTGTTCCAGGTCAGGCCGTCGTTTGACGTCTTGATGAACAACTCGTTGGGTGTGCTGGTGCCCCAGATCATGAGGAAACCCGGATTCCCGGGTACCCCCGAGAGACCATCGGGGTCGTGGACGACATCAATGTGCTTCATCTTTGGGCCGCTGTCGCCGCTCGTGCTGGCCACCACGCCCTGGTAGGTCCAGGCGGGCTCCGTTGTGGAGTGCGTGCCTGCGCTGGCACTGATGGCGGCGCAAAGGACGAGGATCGTTATGCAGATGGCGTGTCGCATGGCATCTCTCCTTCCGGAGGATTCGTGTGCCCTGTCGCGAGGCTTGGCTTCCGCGAAACCATCGGCTGGGTTCTTCCGTTCGAGCCGAGAGACGGCCGCGGCAAGCGCCCTGTAAAACGGGCTGGGTTGCCTCACCGTTCCGGTTTGTCGCGCGGCCCTCCAGCGGCGGCGACTTCTATTTGCTGGACGCTCAGGTCTCTATCCGCCCGCGTTCGAGAGGCCAGGGCGACGGCCGACGCAGCCGCCGCCCAGCCGCTTCGTGTTGGCGTCTACTTCCTGCGCCGGCGCACGAGCGCCAGCCCGCCCAGGGCCAGCAGCGAGAGCGTGGCCGGCTCGGGCGTCAGGACCGGCGTCAGCACGCTGCCTTCGCCGATCTCACCGCACGTGCCGGTGAACAGGTAGCCCAGCACCTCGCAGTCCACCCAGCCGTCGAAGATCTCCACGTTGTTGACGGGCGGATCGTTCGGGAACGGGCGATAGGTGCCTTCGGGCAGGACGCGCAGCGTAATCGTGCCGTCGCCGTTGTCGATGACGTCGCCGGCGAGAATGGTCTGGTGCCAACCGGTCAGGGTCCACTGGATCTCGGCCCCACCGGTTTCCACCACGTCGGTGTACGCGTACAGGGGCAGACCGCCGGTGCCCGTGCAATCGATGGCCAGGAAGTAGTTCTCTTCGTCATCGAAGTTTGTCTGCCACGTGCCATCGGTGTGGGTGTCGGGCAGCGCCGGGTCGGCGGGGTACATGTAGGTGTTAAGGTTGGCGATGTCGGCGTCGCTGATGCCGGCCTGGTATTCGAGGTTCAGCTGGAACGCATCGTCAATGACGTAGCCCTCGATGGTGTAGGCGGCACCGGTGGGCACCCACCCCTGGCCCCAGGCGCCCAGGGTCAGGTTTGAGGAGGGCTGGTAAAAACTCTCGTCGCGGATCGTTGCCGCGCCTGTCCAGTCGGCGTACACGGCGCCACAGAGGGCCAGGCAGGCGGCCAGTGTCATGAGCGTTGTAAGCGTTCGCATCGTGTCGTCCTTTTCTTGCCGTTGCGGGATCCTCCAAGCGCGCGTGGGCGTATCGGGTTTCGTGTTTAGAGACCGCGTCTATCCGTGCTGTGTGCATCTATACCCCGGCGCCACGGTCGGCGTGGCATGCGTGGTGGTTCCCCCCTCGCCGGCCGCGGGTGGACTGCCCGTATACGTCGGTGCGGTGGGCTCCTTTCTCCTCCCCGGCGTTGCCCGGCAAAAGGTTTCGGTGCGGGTCTCCGCGTGGTGGGCCACCCCCACCCGCACCGACGTATGTCTCTATTGCCTTCCGCATCGCCCCGGCCCCGAGCGGGGCGGCTCGTGCCGGGCCGGGGGGCGGAGTTAGTCGTGCCTTCGCGTTACGTCCGGCGGCGGCGTGCGAGGGCCAGGCCGCCCAGGGCCACGAGCGCGAGCGTGGCGGGTTCGGGAATCGGGGAGGGCAGGTCGCCGACCGGTGTCGGTACGCCGCCGTCCAACATGGTGGCGGTGTCCCAGTGGGGCCCCTCGGGGCTGGTGTAGAGGAGGATGCTCGTTCGGTCGGTGGGGTCGACTTCGTCGCCGCCCACCCAGCCGAAGCCCCATAAGGTGCTGGAACTGCCGACGGTGGCGATGTCGGGTTCCACCTCGGCGCTGGCGAGGTCCGGGAGATGGCCGTTGTTGTTGATGACGGCGAGGGGTTCGTGGCCGACCGAGAACGCGGTCACGGGCAGGTTGCTGGCCGCCGTGTTCAACACCTGGTAGGCGTAGACGTATTCGAGCCCCGCGGAGGGGTCGTCGGCCTCGGGAAAGGCGTCGGGCGCGTACACGGCGAAGTCGACGTGGACCGTCAGGACGTCGGCGCCTTCGCTGTACGTCTTATCGATGAACCCGGTGAACTCCGCGATGCCGCCTCCGACGTCGGTCAGAAGGCCGGCCTGGGCCTCGCCGCACGCCAGCGTGGTGAGGGCCAGGATCGTCAGTCCTGCCAGAGAGAGTGTCCTGGGCATGGTACGTTTCCTTTCCGTGTGTGTTGTGTGCTATTCCCTGCTTGGCCAATGCAAATGGGCAACCTCCGGAGATCCCTCCAGGGTTGCCCGTGTGTGCACGAAAAGGCGACGGCCGGAGATCCCTCCAGACGTCGCCACATGGTATTCTACTTGGTCGTCTCGCGGCCCGCCTTTCGGGCCGTCCGAGTTGACCGCCTGCGTATCCCCCGCAACGGCGGCCCGGGTTTTGGCTCCTGTCTCTGGCAGGTCTTTTGCGCGGGGAGCACCCCACCTGCCCTCGCCGAGAGTATAGCCCAACATTGCCGGGGTGGCAAGCGCATATTCAGAGGTTTAGGACATTTTAATTACAGAGTCGACATTTCGCCGTCAAGATATCGTTGCCAGGGACTTGTGCGCTCACCGGGGTTACTGAATGTATCGTGAAAGATAGCGCGCGGTCGGGCCGGGCGACGCACCGTGCCCGGGGGCGCACTCCGGATAGCCGTCCGCCGGTTTTGTTTGGCACGCCGGGCCCGCCCATCCTATCATCTTGGCCATGGGCCAGCCCACTGAAGCTGAACCGGTCCGCCTTCTCGTCGGCATGCTCTCGGCGTATCCCGGGGCGTTGGCCGAGGCCGAGGCCCATCTCTCGGATCCCCTCGGGCCGGTCGACCTGCGGAGCGACCTCTTCGCCCACGCGTTCACCGAGTATTACCGCGACGAGATGGGGCACCCCCTCGTCCGGTACTTCATCGCGTTCGAGCGGCTCATCCAGCCCGACGACCTGGCCGGCATCAAGCGGTTCACCGGCGACGTGGAGCAGCGCGTGGCCGATTCGGGCCGTTGGCCCGTGGCCCGGCCCGTGAACCTCGACCCCGGGTACATCGCCCCGGCGAAACTCGTGCTCGCGAGCACGAAGAACCATTCCCACCGCATCTACCTGGACGCCGGCATCTACGGCGAGGTTACGCTGCTCTTTGCGCGGCACGCGTGGCAGGCGCTCGAGTGGACGTACCCGGATTACCGCACGCCGGCGTACCACGCGTTCTTCGCGCGGGTGCGCGAGCGGCTGCTCGAGCAGCGGCGGGAGGCCCGGCGTGCTTGAGTTTGCCCTTGTTGCATTCGGCGCGGCGGCGGTGGTGGCGGCCGGGCTCACGCCCATCGCCCGGCGCGTGGCCCTCATGGTCGACCTCGTGGCCGAGGTCCGGCCCGACCGTGTCCACACCGCGCCCCGTCCGTACGGCGGGGGCATTGCCATCGCCGACACGCTCACGCTCGTCGTGGGCGGGGCGTGGCTCATCGGTTTGTACGGCCCTGCCGGCTGGCTGCCCGATTGGCTGCCCGAGGGCGTCCGGTCGCACTTGGCGGCCCGCACCCCGGTTCTGGTGCGGCTGGCGTTCGGGGCCATCGTCTTCTTCATCATCGGTTTGGTCGACGACCGGTACAACCTGCCGGCGCTGCCCAAACTGCTGATGCAGGCGTTCGGGGCGACGCTGGTGGTCGTAGGGTTCGGATTGGGGGCGACCGCGTGGATTGAGCCGGCGTGGCTCGCGCAGACCGTGAGCATTCTCTGGATACTGGCGGTCGTCAACGCCTACAACATGGTCGACCATGCCGACGGCCTGGCGGCGGCGGTCGGGGCGGTGGCCTTCGGCGCGCTGGCCGCCGGGCAAATGATGGTGGGCGAGTGGTTCGTGCCGGGCGTGGCCCTGGCGGTGGCGGGGGCGCTCGTCGGGTTCCTCCTCCACAACCTCCCGCCCGCGAAACTGTTCATGGGCGACGCCGGGAGTCACCTTGTCGGGTATCTCTTTGCCGTCCTGGCGATGGTGGCCCGATACTACCATCCGGCCGCCGGCACGACGCGGTGGGTGGTTCTTGCGCCCGTGGTCATCCTGCTCGTGCCGCTCGCCGACATGGTTTGTGTGAGCCTGGGCCGGTTGCGGCGAGGGCAAAGCCCCATGCAGGGCGACGCCACGAGTCATCTGGGGCACCGGTTGCTCGCACGCGGATGGACCCCGCGGTCGGCGCTGATCGTGGTGTCGGCGCTGGCGGTCGCAGGCGCCGTGGCGTCGGTCTTGCTCTATGAGCCGGGGTGGGCGAGCGGTGCGGGTCTTCTGGCGGGGAGCGCCGTGGTGGCGGCCCTGGTGTGGCTGCGCCGCGTGCCGCGAGGGGAGGTAGGGCCATGAGGCCGCTTCTGCCGGCCGGGCCAACCGCCGCCCAATGGCTGCGCCGGGCGGTGGTGGTCATCGCCGCCGCTTACCTGCTGGTGCTGCCCCAGTTCTCAACGTACCCCTCGTTCGTTGCTGCCTGGCGTGCGCAGGCGATCGATCCCGGGGCCTTCGTGGCAGACCCGCTTGCGATCGTGGTCGTCAGCCTGGGGCTCTGGCTGATGCCGGTGCTGCTGGTGGCGTCGTGGGTGGCGGAGGGGCGCCTTCGGCTGCCGCACCGGGCCCTGGCGATACCGGCGGGCCTGATGGTCGTGGGGGCGGTGGTCTCGACGGCCGTTGCCTCCGACAAGGCCGGCGCCCTCGTGCGTGCGGCGGAGATCGCCGGCCTGTGGGCCGGCGGCTTCGCCCTGGCCCAGGCGATTCGAAGCCCCGGCGAACGCCGGTTCCTGCTGGCGGCTCTTGTGATGGCGGGCGTCGGGTCGGCGGCCGTCGCCATCCACCAGGCCTTCATTGGGTTTCCGCAGGCGCAGGAGGCGTACTTGGCGGGCCAGCGCGAAGCATTGGGTATCGAGGCCGGCAGTTGGGTGGACCAGATGTACCAGGCGCGGTTCACCGGCGGGGTGCAGGCGGCGCTCGGGCACCCGAACGTTCTGGCGGCCCTCTTGACGCTGGCGGTGTTTGTGGCCATCGGGCTGGGGTTCGAGAAATGGGCGGAGGTCCGCCGCCTGGGGGCTCGGATCCTGGGCGTTCTGGCCGTTGCCTCCGCGGTCGTGTGCGGGGTGGCCATCGTTCTGACGCAGAGCCGCGGGGCGGTTGCGGCTGTCGGCGTCGGCGCGTACTGGGCGGTGGTGGCCATGTGGGTGCCGCGCGGGCGGCGGCGCGTGGTCCTCCTGATTCTACCGCTCGTCCTGGCTGCGCTGGGGCTGGCCGTTGCCACCCAGGTAGACCACCCGGCCGTCGTCTCGGCCCTGGCGACGCTCCGTTACCGTCTCGACTACTGGTGGGCTACGGTGCACGTCCTGGCCTCCGACGGGCACTGGGCCACGGGCGTGGGGCTCGAGAACTTCGGGCACCACTACGTCCAGCACAAGATGGCCTGGGCTCCGGAGGATGTGGCCGACCCGCATAATATGTTCCTGAGCGTATGGTCCACGCTGGGCTTGGCGGGACTGGCGGCGCTTTGGCTCGTGTGGGTGATTGCCGTGCGATCTTGGCGACGCAGGGCCGACGACGTGCGTGGCGGGTCTCCGTACCCGCCGCGCGATGCGCCGCCCGCCGTCGGTCTGCCGGGTCTCCTTGTGCCGACGATGCTGCTGGCGGCGGCCCCGTTTGTCCTGCTGTTCATCTTGGGCAAGGGATGGGGCGTGGTGGGGGCGGCGGTCGTGGCGTTCGGGCTCGGCCTTTTGCCGGCGGAGAACCCGCTCAGGCTGGAGGCCGCCGGCCGGCCGATGCGCCGCCTCCGAACGGTTGCCATCGTCGGGCTGCTGGCCTTTGCGCTCCAGGAGCAGATTGGGACGGCCATCCTGGAGCCGCCCACCCTCTGGGCGATGCTGGTGGTTCTGGTGGTGACGCTGGGACCGGGCAGGGGGGGCAACGCTCCTCAAGCCGACGCTGACCGAGCCGGCCGCGGGAGCGGCCGGTCAGCCCCATCCGATGTGGCACGTTCCCCTGCGGATGAAGATGACCGGAACGCGTTCGACTCGGCTGCGCCTCGCTCAGGGCAGGCTCTCCCGGTCCCGGCTCGAAACGCGCCTGGTCGCCCCATCGGCCTGGCGGTCCGGTTTGCCCTCATCCTGGCAGCCATGGCGCTGGTGTTCGCGCACGCCCGGCTCCTTATCGTGCCGGTTGCCCAGGAGCGCCGGCTGCTGAGAGAGACCTCCTATGGGCTGGATGCCTTTGGCGTGGCGCCGGCGGTGGCGGCCGGCAAGGCCAATCCGCTGGCATGGGAGCCCGCCTTCTTCCGGGCCCAGTTGTGGCACCAGCAGGCCCGGCAGAAGAAGGGGCCCGGGGCCGCCATCGACCTCGAACGGGCCATCCTGGCGTACCGGGCGGTGCTCGAACAACATCCTCGGCATCGCGGGGTTTACCTGGCCATGGCCGACTGTTACCTTGCCATGCCCGGCGCTACGACCGACCCGGATCTACTCGAGGCGGCGCGCGGGTGTTTGGAAAGTGCGGCCGGGCTGTATCCCACGCACATTCCGACGCGGCTGCGGCTGGCCCGAATTCTGGACCACCTCGGCCGGCGCCCCGAGGCGCTGGCGGCATACCGGGAGGTTTTGCGTCTGGACGGCCTGATGCCGATGCGTGGCCGGGGCCTGACGGACGAAGGCCGCAATCAGGTCCGCCGCCGCATCCAGGCCCTGAGCGGGACGGACCCGCCGGATACAGCCTCGGAGCCGGGTGCGGCCGGCAAATAGTCCTTGACTCCCGGACGCCAATGCTTACCCTTTCACGCGCAGCAAGTGGCCCATCATGTGCCGGAGATACCAGGGGGGGAAGGAGGCGATCGATGTACTACGTAATCATGGGTCTGGCTCTGATCGCCCTGATCGTCCTGTTTGTCGTCGTTCGCAAGAAGCAGCAGTAGGTCGCCATTGGCGCGTGGCGGGGCGGCTGCGTGCCGGTGCGAGGCATCGGCGGACCGGATGGGCCCGTCCGCACGGGCGTATCCGGTCCGTGCTGTGTCGGGTCGGCGCCGCACTGCCAGAGGGCTTTTTGCTTGCATTACGGCCCTCCCACGCGTAGAGTCGCCCGTTTGCCGATGGAATCGCGCCGGCGGCGAGAGAGGCCTGCCGGTCCAGTCGTCCGTAACAGGGAGAGGTTCATGCACGAAATCCGCATCACGACCGGCAAGATCGAGATGCTGGCCACGCTCAACGACGCGCCCACCGCCGAGCGCATCTGGGATGCCCTGCCGATTGACAGCACCGTTAACACGTGGGGGCAGGAAATCTACTTCAGCATCCCCATCCAGTGCGACTTGGGCGCCGAGGCCCGCGACCGCATGGAAGTCGGCGAAGTGGCTTACTGGCCCACCGGCAGCGCGTTCTGCGTGTTCTTCGGCAAAACGCCCGCCTCCAAGAGCGACGAGCCCCGGGCGGCCAGCCCGGTGAACCCCATCGGACGCTGCGAGGGCGATGTGAAGGTGTTCCGCCAGGTGCGCGAGGGCGATGCCGTCCGCATCGAACGCGTCGAGCCCCTGCCGGAACCCGAGGCCGACGCGGTGCCGACCGAGGAACCCGAGGCCCCCCCGGCCGCCGAAACGGACAAGCCGGCGGATGCGGAAGCCGCGCCCCCGGCCGCCGAAACGGACAAGCCGGCGGATGCGGAACCCGCGCCCCCGGCCGCCGAAACGGACAAGCCGGCGGATGCGGAACCCCCGCCCCCGGCCGCCGACGAGGCTCCCGCGGGCGAGGCCTAGACCGGTTGCGGCTCGTGGGGCCGGTACGTTGCCCCGGGTCGCGGGTTTAACCGGAACGCCACGTCGCGAGAATGCGGTTGACGCCGCACAGGCAGTTCGGTAGAGTTCGAAGGTGTCTGTTTGCACGAGCGGAGACGGCCGAACGCCGCCGCGCGGGGAGTGTGCGCGGCTGGCTTATGTTTTGTCGGTAGGGCGCGGCGCCGCACCGATAGCGAGTTTCGGTCGGCCGGCGTCCAGGAGAACGAGCGATGTGCCGCTGGCCGGGATGGGCCGCGCCACGGCAGGCAAGCGGTGGGAACGGCACGTGAGCGGCGCATCGGCATGACGACCCAGCGGGCGAGGCCACCGGGATGGAGCCTGAGCATGTAGCACACGCCACTTAATACGTGACGAGGTGCGCCGCCCGTTCCTCCGCTCGAGCGGAGGCGGCCAAAGTGGGGTCGGGTCGTGGTCCCACTTTTTTGTTTCATAGGAGGCCGCCCGCCGTCATCGGCGGGCCTAACGACTGCGGGGAGCCAACGAGCGCCATGAATGGACCCGACCTGGTCCGGATCGTCGACGCGATTCGACGCGAGCGCAACATCGATGCCGAGGTTGTTTTCCAGGGCATCGAGGCGGCGTTGGCCTCGGCCGCCAAGAAACACTTCGGGTCGCTCGAAGAGGCGCTCGTTGTCATCGACCGCGAAACCGGCGGCATCCAGGCCAGCATCGAAAATCAGCCCATTGACCCGACCGTCCTCGGACGCATCGCCGCCCAAACCGCCAAGCAGGTCATCATCCAGAAGATCCGTGAGGCCGAACGCGCCAGCCTCATGGAGGATTACGGCGACCAGATCGGGACCGCCGTCTCCGGCCAATGTACCCGCATCGACCACGGCAACGCCGTCGTCAACCTGGGCCGGGGCGAGGGGTTCCTGCCGCGCAGCGAGCAGATACCCGGCGAGACCCTCCACGTCGGCGACCGCATCCGGGCCCTGATCATCGAGGTCCGCGAGGCCGGTGCGGGCGTCAAGATCGTGCTCTCGCGCGTCCACCCGGACCTGATCATTCGGCTCTTCGAGGTGGAGGTGCCCGAGGTGGCCGACCGCGTCATCCAGATCGAGACCATCGCCCGCGAGCCCGGCCATCGGACCAAGGTCGCGGTCTCCAGCAGTGACAGCCGCGTCGATGCCGTCGGTGCCTGCGTGGGCATTCGCGGCAGCCGCATCAAGAACATCGTGGAAGAGGTGGCCGGCGAGAAGATCGACATCGTCCGCTTCAACGAGTCGCCTCAGGTCTTTATTGCCAACGGCCTGAAACCCGCCGAGATCCGCGAAATCCTCCTCAATCGCGACATCAACCGGGCTACCGTTCTCGTGGCCGAGGACCAGTTGAGCCTCGCCATCGGCAAGAAAGGCCAGAACGTTCGCCTGGCGGCCCGGCTGACGGGGTGGAACATCGACATCATGACCCCGGCCGAGTACGACCAACAGCGCGCTACCGCCGTCGAGCAACTCTCGGAGCTCGATGCCGTCGGCCCCGAAATGGCGGAGGAACTCGTGGCGGCCGGGTACATCAGCCTGGCCGACGTGGCCGAGGTCGCCCCCGACCGGCTTGAGGCGTTCGGCGTGTCCGAGGACCAGGGCCGTGAGATTATCCGGCAGGTCGGCGAACTCGTGGAGGTCCTGGAGCAACAGGCGAAGCAACAGGCGGAGCAGGAGGCCCAGGCCCCCGCGCCGCCTGCCGAGACGCCGGCCGACGATGCCGGCGAGCCCGAAGCTGCGCCGCCGGCTGACGATGCCGGCGAGTCCGAAACTGCGCCGCCGGCCGACGATGCCGGCGAGCCGATACCCGAGTCCGGGCCGTCGGAGGCGGATGCCCCCGAGGCGCCGGACGATGTGGCCGAGCCGGCTGAGGCGGATGCCGCCTTGTCCGACGGGTCGCCGGCTGAACCCGACGACTCCGAGCAGGGCTAGCCGACCAGGAAGGAGCAGGTGTGTCGGTACGTATATACGAACTCTCGCACGAGTTCGACATTCCGAACAAGGAAGTGATTGAGATCTGCCGGCAGGCGGGCCTCGAGGTCCGATCGCACTCCAGCACGATCGACGAGGACGAGGCCGACATGGTCCGTCACCGCCTGGCGGCTCGCCTCGGCACCGAAGACGAGGACCTCGATACCGAACCGGAGGTCGAGGTCGCGCCCCCTCCCGCCGTTGCACAGGTCGTCGCCGAACCCGAAGAGGTAGAGGAGCAACTCTCCCCCGAGGAACAACTTGCCCAGGCACGGGAACGCGTCGTCCATCTTCCGACCCGGGGCCGGGCCAAGCCCAAGGCCGAGGGCGTGAAACTGCCGGGCCGTCGCAAGCCCCCCACCCGCGCCAAACCGCCGGCCGGGCCGGGCGAGCCGGCCGAGGAAGCGGTGCCGGCCGCCGAGGCCCCCGCCCCCGAGGCGCCGGCCGAGGAGACGGCTCCGGTCGCCGTGGCCGAATCCCCCGTGGCCGAGGCGCCCGTCGCCGAGGCGCCTGTCGCGGAAACGCCTGTTGCGGAAACGCCCGTCGCGGAAACGCCCGTCGCGGAGGCGCCTGTGGCGGAGGCCGCTGAGGCCCAACCCGCGGCCGCCGAACCCCCGGTGGCGGAGGCCCCCGCGGAAACCGCTGCGCCCCCCGAGGCGCCACCGGCGCCCGCCGTGCCCGTGGCCCGGGCCGAACGTCCGAAGCGGCATATCCTTCGCCGGAAGCCGCCCGCGCCGGGCCCCAAACTCGCACCGCGTCCGGCCCCCGGCCCGAAACTGGCGCCCCGGCCGTCGAAGCCGGCGGCCCATCCGCAGAAGGTGTCGGACCAGCCGCCCATCAAGCCGCATCCCCAAGCCGTCCCCGCCGGCGCCACGCCGAAGAAGCGCCCGCCGACTCGGCCGAAACCCGGTAAGGGCCGGGAAGCGGCCACCATCGATGACGCCACGAAGATCGCCGCGGGGGTTCCCGCCAAGAAGAAGGCGGGGGCACGACGTGGCGGTAAACGCGGCCGGCGTGTCGAGGAAACCCAGCCCGAAGGCATCCGCGTGGCCCGGGCGTTCCGTCGGCGCGAACGCACACGCCATCGCGAGGACGTCGACGAGGTCGGCGCCGGAGGCGCCGCGGTGCCGGGTCAACCGGCGCTGACGGAGCGCGGCCGCCGCGGCGTTCGACGTGTGCCGAGCCGTCCGGCAGGCCGTGCCGCCCGGCCGCGGCCCGGCGAAGAGACCGGTAAGGTCGCCGTCGTGTTGCCCATCAGCGTCAAGGCGCTCTCGGCCGCCCTCGGCATCAAGGCCAGCGACATCATCAAGCACCTGTTGCTGCAGAACCAGATCGTGACCATCAACGCCACACTCAGCGAGGAGCAGGCACTGGACGTCGCGCTCGGTTTCGACATCGAACTGGAGGTCCGGGCCGAGCAGGCTCCCGACCAGCTCATCGAGGAGATCGACGGCCGGGAGGACCCTGCGGAGGCGTTGCGGCCGCGGTCGCCCGTTGTTACCTTCCTCGGCCACGTCGACCACGGCAAGACGAGCCTCATGGATTACATCCGCAAGACGCAGGTGGCCGAAGGCGAGGCCGGCGGCATTACGCAGCACATCGGCGCCTACCGGGTTCCGATTGGCGAGCGGTGGGTCACGTTCCTGGATACGCCCGGCCACGAGGCGTTTACGGCCATGCGGGCTCGCGGGGCCCGCATTACCGACGTGGTCGTCCTGGTGGTGGCGGCCGATGACGGCGTCATGCCGCAGACCGAGGAGGCCATTAACCACGCCAAGGCCGCCGACGTCCCCATCGTCGTCGCCATCAACAAGTGCGACCTGCCCCAGGCCGACTCCGACAAGGTTCGCCGACAACTGACCCAGTACGAGTTGCTGGCCGAGGAATGGGGCGGCCAGACCATCTGTGTCGAGGTCTCCGCCGTGACCGGCCAGAACATTGAGAAACTTCTCGAATCGCTTCTGCTGGAGTCCGAAATCCTCGAACTCCAGGCCAACCCCGACCGCGAGGCACTCGGCGCCGTCATCGAGGGCGAACTGACCGAGGGCATGGGCCCCATGGCCACCCTCCTCGTCCAGAAAGGTACCCTCCGGATCGGGGACGTCGTCGTGGCGGGCACGGCCTATGGCAGGGTCCGCGTCATGCACGACGAGAATGCCCACGACATCGACGAGGCCGGCCCGACCGTCCCCGTCCGCGTGGCCGGTCTCTCCGAGGTGCCCAACGCCGGCGATCGCTTCTACGTGTTTGCGGACGCCGGCCTCGCGAAGGACCTGGCCGACGAACGCCGACGCCGCGAACGCGAAAGCGAATTGGCCGAACAACGCCGGCCGCGGACCCTCGAGGCCGTCTTCGAACAGATGACCGAGGCCAAGGTCACCGAACTCAACGTTATCATCAAGGCCGACGTCCAGGGATCGCTGGAGGCGCTCAGGGAGAACCTCGAAAAGATCGAGCATCCCGAGGTCCGGGTCCGGGTCATCCACGGCGGCGTGGGCGGCATCAACGAGAGCGACGTGCTCTTGGCCGACGCCTCCGACGCCATCATCATCGGGTTCAACGCCGTTCCCGACCTGGCGGCCCGAGCCCTGGCCGACCAACGCGGCGTGGACATCCGCCAGTATAACGTGATCTACCACGTGACCGAGGACGTCCGCAAGGCGCTGGAAGGGCTGCTCGCCCCCGAGGAAAAGGAACGCCGCCTCGGCGAGGCCGAGGTCCTGTCGATCTTCAAGGTCAGCCGCGTCGGGGCCATTGCCGGGTGCCGCGTGACCGACGGCGTGATTCTACGCAACACCCAGATTCGCGTGGTACGCGACGGGCTCGTCGTGTACGAGGGCAAACTCGATTCGCTGAAACGGTTCAAGGACGACGTCCGCGAGGCACGGTCCGGGCAGGAATGCGGTATGCACCTGGAGAGGTTCAACGACGTGAAGGTGGGCGACCGGCTCCAGGCGTTCGAGGTCGAGTCTGTGGCCCGCACGCTGTAAGGCCCCCGAGCGACGCCATGGTGATCGGCCTGCTCCACATGCGACTGGCCCTCAGGGAGGCCAACTCCCTGAAAGACAAACGCCGGGTCATCAAGAGTCTTCGCGACCGCATCCGACACGGCTTCAACGTCTCGGTCAGCGAGGTGGACCACCAGGACCGCCGCCGCAGTGCCGGCCTGGCCGTCGTCCTCGTCACGACCGACGGGACCTTCGCCGACCAGGTGATGGCCAAGGTCGTTGCGCTGGTCCGACGAACGCCCGGCGCCGAACTCGTGGACTACGAAACGGAACTTCTGTAGAGGCGGCCGTGAAACGGTTCCATCGCAATCCCCCGGGGCGGCGCAGCCGGCGCGTCGCCAGCATGATTCGCGAGGTCGTCTCAACGGCCCTCGTTACCGAACTCAACGATCCCCGCATGGGAATCGTGACGGTGACCGGCGTGGACGTCTCGCCGGACTTGCGTCTGGCCGACGTTCGCGTCTCGATTCTCGGTGACACGAAGGCCCAGGTCGTCTGCATGGAGGCGATCGCGCATTCGCGCGGGCACGTGCAGGAACAGGTTGCCGCCGCCATCGACATGAAGTACTGCCCGGTGCTGCGCTTTCACCTGGACGACTCGGTCAAGAAGAGCACGACCGTCAGCGGCCTGATTGCCAAGGCCCGGGCCGAGGACGAGGCCGCCCGCCAGGACCGTATCCGGCGTGGCGTGGAATTGCCCGACGACCTGGCCGGACCGGCCGATGCCGCCGGCGCCGATGCGGCCGACCCTGACTGACCGCCGACGCGGAGATGCACGCATGCTTACATTTACCGAAAAAGCCAAACGCCTCGACCGCGCCCGCCGGGCGATGAAGCGGGTGTACGGCGACGTCGCGCCGTCCCCGGTCACGCATCCGGTCCGGCACGCTGTCCGCACCGTCCTGGCGGAAGAGGCCACGGCCGACGAGGTCGAGGCCGCCCTCCAGCGTATCCACGACGCCTTCATTGACTGGAACGATCTGCGCGTGAGCCGGCCCCGCGAAATCCGCGACGTGCTCGGCGAGGCGTTTCCCCGGGCCAGCACCAAGGCCCGGGTGATCCCGCGGCTGCTGGACCAGGTGTTCAAGCGGCACAACAGCATGGTCTGGGACTTCCTGGAGGGCATGGGCAAGATCGAGACCCGCGAGTTTTTCGAGCGGCTCGAAGAGGTCCGCCCCTTCCTGGCCGCCACCATGGCCCGGGACTGCGTCGGGGCCCACGCCTTCCCGGTGGACCACGACATCAGCCGCGCCTTGGGGCGGCTTGGGTTGGTCGATCCGGCGGCCGACAGCGAGACCGACATGCAGGCTTTTATGGAACGGGCCGCCAAGAGCAACCAGGCCTACGAACTGCACGGGTTGCTCAAACGCCTGGCCGAGGCCGTGTGCGTGGTGGAAACGCCCAAGTGCTCCAAGTGTCCGCTGAAAAAGATGTGCCCGACGGCCGAAGCCCTCGCCGCCGAGCGCCGGACCCGTAAGACAAAGGCACCCAAGAAAGCCGCACCAGCCCGCAAGAAGGCTGCCGCCAAGAAAGCCGCGCCGGCCCGCAAGAAGGCCGCCGCCAAAACCGGCTCATCGGCCCGCAAGAAGGCCGGCGCCAAGACCGGCTCCTCGGCCCGCAAGAAGGCCGGCGCCAAGACCGCCTCCTCGGCCCGCAAGAAGAAGGCGGCCACCCGCGCCAAGTCCGCTAAAGGCAAGGCCCCCGCCCGGGCGAAGAAGACAAAGAAAGCCACGAAGAAGAAAACGGCGACACGGAAGACAAGAAAGCCCGCCACCGGCCGTAAGAAAGCCTGACCGGCGGGGCGACGAGGACTGCTTGCATGACCGACCAACCCGTTCTGAAATTGGGCCTGCCCAAGGGCAGCCTTGAGCGTGCCACCTTCGACCTGATGGCCCGGGCAGGCTACGACGTCCAGAATGCCGCACGATCCGATACCCGCCAGACGTCGGATCCGGCCCTGACCGTTATCATGTTCCGCGCCCAGGAACTCTCGCGGTACGTGGACGACGGCGTGCTCGACGCCGGCCTGACCGGCAAGGACTGGATCGCCGAGAACCGCTCCCGCGTGCACGTGGTCCGCGACTTCATCTATTCCAAGGCCCGGATGGTCCCCGTCCGGTGGGTCCTGGCGGTGGCCGAGGAAAGCCGCGTCAGGCGGCCCGAGGACCTCGCGGGCGGCCTGGTGGCCACCGAACTCGTCAGCGTGACCAAGCGGTACTTCAAAGACCTGGGCGTCCCGGTCAAGGTGGAGAACTCCTGGGGGTCGACCGAGATCAAGGCTCGGTTCCCCGGAGTCGATGCCATCGTCGACGTGACCGAGACGGGCTCCACCCTCCGGGCCAATCGGCTGCGCGAGGTGGCCACCATCATGGAGTCCAACACCCAGTTCATCGCCAACCGCGAGGCCTGGAAGGACCTCTGGAAACGCGACCGAATCGAGAACCTGGCCCTCCTCCTGCAAGGCGCGATCGAGGCCAAGGGAATGGTCGGCCTGAAGATGAACGTCCCCGTGGCCCTCGAGGACACCGTCAAGGCAATGCTCCCGGCCGAGCGCAGCCCGACCGTCAGCGCGCTGGCCGACTCAGACTGGGTGGCCATGGAGGTTGTCCTGCCGGCTGCCACCGAACGCGAACTGGTGCCCCGGTTGAAGAAAGCCGGCGCCACGGGTATTATTGTGTACCCCCTGAATAAAGTCATTCACTGACCACGGGCCTGCTGAAGGCGCGTAAACGGGAGGCGGCCCATGGCCGCCCGAACCTTTATCCGTATGAGCGGAATCATGATGAGACTATCGGCCCTGGTAGCGGTGATGGTGCTGGCCGGTTGTGCGTCGGCCGAACGGATTCCCACGATACGTCCCTTGCCGGAGGCGTCGCTTGTGGCCGCCAACATGCCCCCGGCTCGCGATTGCCTGCCGCCCCCCACGCCCCTCGAACCGCCGGGCCCCGACCCACTGGCGCAGGCCCTGAAGCATTACGTGCGCGGGCGGCTCATGATGACGGAGCAGCAAACGGTCCAAGCGGCCGAGGCACTCCGCCAGGCCGCTCACCTTGCCCCGGACGTGGCCTGCGTCTGGGTGAACCTCGGCCTGTCGCAATACGACGCCGGCCGCATCGCCGACAGCATCGACGCCCTCGACCGGGCCCTGAAACTGGTCCCGACGGACCCGCCCGCCCTGTACTACCGCGGCCGGATCGCCGCCGCCCGGGGCGACCCGCCCGGGGCCGCCGCCTTCTTCGCCCGCCTGGTCGACGCCACCGACCCCGACACGCCGTACCACATGCTCGGCACGTACCATCTGGCCCGGGCACACGAGAACCAGGGGAACCTCCGCCAGGCCATCGAGGCGTACGAGTCGCTGCTCGACGCCCTGGCCAACCCCCAGCCGTTCTTCCGCCGGTACCCCGGGCTGTACCTCATTTTCCGGAGCCAACTGAAACTCAAGAGCCGTCTCGCCACCCTGCTCGTGAACCAGGGCCAGGCCGACCGCGCCATCGAGGTGCTCCAGGAAGCGATAGGGCAGCGGCCCCGCAACCCCGAACTGCTCGACCTCATGGTCCAGGCCCACCTGGCCCGGAAAGACTACGCCGCCGCCCGCCAGTGCATTTATCGCCTCATCGACATCCAACCCGATAGCGAGGATGGCTACCAACGGCTCGTCCAGGCGTACCGGTCCGAGGGCCGGTCCGCCGACGCCCTGCCCGAACTCGAACACTACCACCAGCAGTACCCGGACAATCAGGCCCTGGCCCTGCTGCTGGCGTCGATGTACGAGGCCGCCGGCCGGCACGATAAGGCCGGCGACCTGTACCGCGGCCTGGTCCGGCCGGGCGCCACGTCGGGCGCGGCGCCGTCGGCGGCCCTGAAACTGGCCGACATCCACTTGGAGGACGGCCGGCCCGTAGACGCCCTCGACGCCTTGGCTGCCACCATGGTCGACGCCGTGGTCCACTCGGCCGTGCTCGTGAAGGCCGCCAAGATCATCGACGGGTTGCCGGATCGCCTGCGCACCTACGACGAGGCCCGCCGGCTGGTGGGCGAGGACGTGTCGCACTACGGCCCGTTCGTGCTGGTGGGCATGTTGGCCGAGGCCACCGGTCGGCCCGAAGAGGCCCTGTCGCTGTACGACAAGGCCCTCTCGCGCCAGCCCAAGGCCGCCATCGCCTACTCCCGCAAGGCCGACCTCCTGATTCGCGCCAAACGGTACGCCGACGCCCTGATGGTGTACCAATCCGCCGTCCGTTCGGGGCTGAACCTGCCGATCTTCCATCGCAAGATGGGCATGCTGCTGGAGGAACTCGGCCGGCAGGACGAGGCCATTCGCGCGTACCGGATGGCCGCGAAGGGAGCCCCGCTCGACAAGCCGACCGCGTACCTCCTGGCCGCCGCCCTCGGTCGGAAAAACCGATTCGATGAGGCCGCCAAGGTTCTCCAGGATCTCCTGGTTCAGCATCCGAAAGACCTGAACGCGCACGTCCATCTGGCGGGCATCTACCTGGCCCAGGACAACATGACGGCCGCCGAGGACGTGGCGATGCGCGGCCGAGCATTGTACCCGGAGGCCACGAGCCCCATGGCGGTCCTGGCGGAGATCCGTTTTCGCCAGGAGCGGTACGATGAGACGCTCGACCTCATCCGGCAGGTGCTGAAGGCCGAGCCCGACCGCGGGGCGGTCCGCGTGCTGATGGCGTACACGCTGGCGGCCAAGGGCGACGTGGCGGCCGCCGCCAAGGAAGTCGAGGCGCTACTGGCCGCCGAGCCCGAGCACATCCCCTGGCGGTACCTGCTCTCGGGCCTCTATACCGAGATGGGCGAGGCGGAGGCGGCCGAGCGCGAACTCCTCCGCATCCTCGACACGAACGCCGACCACGCCCCCTCCAACAACGACCTCGGGTACCTCTGGGCCGACCGCGGCGCCAACCTCGGCCGGGCCGAAACCCTCGTTCGCCGGGCACTCCGGGCCAGCCCCAAGCAGCCGTCCTACCTCGACAGCCTCGGGTGGGTCATGTACAAGCAGGGGCGGTTCCAGGACGCCGTCGTGACCCTCGAAGAGGCCACCCATCTGGCCCCCAAACTCGACCCCGTTCTGTGGGACCATCTGGGCGATTCGTACTGGCGGCTCGAGCGCCGCAAGGAGGCCGAGAGCGCCTGGAAAACCGCCGCCCAGATGTTCGAAACACGCGATAAGAAGACCGAGGCCGAACACCTGGGCCGCGTCCGCGCTAAACTCAAGCAGGCCGAGAAGGGCGGTCGCCCACCGGTCGCGCCCGTGGCCGACGGCGCGCCGTCCACGCCCAACGGGGCCGCACGGACCTCCCCGACGCCCAACCCGTAGATGGAGAGACTGCCATGTCCGGACACAGCCACTGGTCCACCATCAAACGCAAGAAGGGCGCCGCCGACGCGAAGCGCGGCAAGATGTTCTCCAAGTGTGCCAAGGCCATCATCGTGGCCGCACGAACGGGCGGCGGCGACCCCAACATGAACCTGCGGCTCCGATACGCCATCGACGACGCCAAGGCCGTTAACATGCCCAACGCCAACATCGATCGCGCCATCAAGAAGGGTACCGGCGAACTCGGCGATGGCGCCCAGATCGAGGAAATCCTCTACGAGGGCTACGGACCCGGCGGTGTGGCCATCCTCGTCGAGGTCATGACCGACAACCGGAACCGCACCGGAGGCGAGGTCTCCAGAATCTTCGAACGCCACGCCGGCAACATGGGCCAGCCCGGTTGCGTCGGGTGGATGTTCAGCCAGAAGGGCGTCATCACCGTCACCGGCGACCCCGACGAGGAACAACTCATGGAGGTGGCTCTCTCGGCCGGGGCCGAAGACCTCTCCGAGGCCGAAGGCGGCTTCGACGTGCTCACCCCGCCCGAGGCGTTCGAGGCCGTCAAGCAGGCCCTCACCGAGGCTGGCGTCGCCTACGAGGCGGCCGAAATCTCGCAGGTCGCCCAAAATTACGTTGCGCTCAGCGACGACGACGCCCGCAAGACCCTGGCGCTGCTTGAGGAACTCGACGACCACGACGACGTCCAGAAAGTGCATTCGAACATGGACATCGACGCGGACCTCGTCGAGAAGATGCAGGCCGAGTAACGCATTTCGGATGTCGGACGGGTGCGGCGTTCGCGTGCCCAACGTTTCAGGTCGCTATACCGTTCGAGCCCGCCGCGTCACAGCGCCTCGAGGACTTCCCGGCTTGTCTCAAAGGCCGTGCCGCGCGCCGCTTCGGCCGCGGCGACAATCGCCCGGATGTGCTCGGGTGTCGTGCCGCAGCATCCCCCGATGACGTTCGCCCCGGCTGCCAGCAGGGCCGCGACGTGGCCGGCCATTTCCTCGGGCGATTGGCGAAAGACCGTTTGGCCGTCCACGAGTTCCGGCCGGCCGGCGTTCGATTTGATCCACACGGGCCGTCGGGTCGCCGCCCGGAGCAGGCGTGCCACCTCCACGTGTCCGGCGATGCCGTCGCCGCAGTTCGATCCGATGATGTCGGCCCCGGCCTCGTCCAGCGTCCGGGCCGCTTGCTCGGGCGTTGTGCCCATGACGGTGGCGATCGTCTTCGCGCCGCGGTCGAACGTCATCGACGCCACCACCGGCAGGCCGGGGGCCGTCTGCCGGGCGGCCGCCAGGGCCGCCAGCGCTTCGTCCAGGGCGGTCATCGTCTCGATGCAGATGCCGTCGGCGCCCGCCTCGGCGCAGGCGGCGATTTGCTCGGCGAAGACCGCGACGCATTCTCCGCGGCTGCGCGTGCCGAGCGGGGCAACGAGGTCGCCGGTCGGTCCGACGCTTGCGAAGACGAGGGCCCGGTCGGCCGCGCCGCGGCGTGCGGCCTCGGTGGCGGCCCGGTTGACCTGGGCCGTCCGGTCCGCGAGGCCCGCCCGGTCCAGTTTCCACCGCGTGCCGCCCAGGGTGTTCGTCAGGACGATTTGCGCGCCCGCCTCGACGTAGGCGCGGCTGACGTCGGCCACGGCATCGGGGCACTCCAGGTTCCAGGCCTCGGGCGGTGTGCCGGGCGGCAGGCCGCTGGCCGCCAGTTGCGTGCCCATCGCCCCGTCGGCGATGAGGGTGCCCCGGGTCTTGAGGAGGGTTTTCCAGTTCATGGGCCGATGCCCCTGCCCGGTCGCCGTTGACGTCTCACGTGGCGTCTACTCGACCGTTACGCTCTTGGCAAGGTTGCGCGGCTTGTCGACCGCGCAGCCACGCATCACCGCGACGTGGTACGCGAGCAGTTGGAGCGGCACGACGTTGACGATGGGCTGGAACGGTTCCGGCACGTCCGGTACGTACAGGACGTGTTGGGCGAGGCGGCGGATGTCCTCGTCGCCCTCGGACGCCACGGCGATGATCTGGCCGCCACGGCTGCGGACCTCTTCCATGTTCGAGAGGACCTTCTCGTACTGAAGCCCGCGGTTCGCGAGGAACACGACGGGCATCTCTTCGCTGATCAGCGCGATGGGGCCGTGCTTCATCTCGGCAGCCGGCAGGCCTTCGGCGTGGACGTACGAGATTTCCTTCAGTTTCAGCGCCCCCTCCAGCGCGACCGGGTAATTGTACCCCCGGCCCAGGTAAAGCCAGTTGGGGCAATCCTTGTACTGTTCGGCCACGGTCAGGATCCGGGCGTCGAGGTTCAGGGCCTGGCGAATCTGTGCCGGCACGGCCTGGAACCCCGTGATGAGTTCCCGGGCCTGGTATGGGGCCAAGTGCCGGCGTCGGCCCAGGAACATGGCGGTCATGATCAGCACCGCCAGTTGGCTCGTGAACGCCTTGGTCGATGCGACGCCGATCTCGGGTCCGCAGTGCAGGTAGATGCCGGCGTCGGTTTCGCGGGCGATGGTCGATCCGACCACGTTCACGATGCCGAGCGTCAGGGCGCCCTTGAGGCGTGCCTCGCGCAAGGCTGCCAGGGTGTCGGCGGTCTCGCCGCTCTGGCTGATGGCGATGACCACGGTGCCTTCGTCCACGATGGGGTTGCGGTAGCGGAACTCGCTGGCGTACTCGACCTCGGTGGGTATCCGCGCAAGGTCTTCCATGAGGAACTCGCCCACCAGCGCCGCGTGCCACGCCGTGCCGCAGGCCGTCAGGATGACCCGCCTCACGTGGGCCAGATTCTTGGCGACGTCGCGGAACCCGCCCAGGACGACCTCGCCGGTCTCGGCGCTGAGGCGGCCGCGCATCGAGTCCGACAGGCTGTCCGGCTGCTCCATGATCTCCTTGAGCATGAAGTGCGGATAGCCCTTCTTCTCGATCTGCTCCAGGCTCCACTCCACCTGCTGCACCTGCTTATGCGTCGGGACGGCGTCGACGGTGGTGGTCGCGAGGCCGTCGCGGCGGATGACGGCCATTTCGCCGTCGTCCAGGTAGATGACGTTGGTGGTGTGCTCGATAATGGCCGAGGCGTCGCTGGCCACGATGTACTCGTCGTCGCCCACGCCTACGATGAGCGGCGACCCGTTGCGGGCGGCGACCAGGACGTCGGGCTCGTCGGCGTGGATGACCGCGATGCCGTAGGCGCCCCGGACCTCCGCCAAGCCGCGCTGGACGGCCTTTTCCAGGTTGCCCTCGTAGTACTTGGCGAACAGATGGGCGAGGACCTCCGTGTCGGTGTCGCTGGCAAACGCGGCGCCGTCGGAGGCCAGCAGGTGCCGCAGTGCCGACCAGTTCTCGACGATGCCGTTATGGACGACGGCCAGTTTGCCGGACGCGTCGGTGTGGGGATGGGCGTTGGCGTCGGTTGGCGCCCCGTGGGTGGCCCAGCGCGTGTGGGCGATACCGAGCGTGCCGTCCGTGTCCCGGTCCCGGAGGTGTTCTTCGAGGCAGGCGATGCGGCCCTGCTTCTTGGCGACGGTCAGGCGCCCGTCGTGGTCCTGTTGCAGGGCTACGCCCGCCGAGTCGTAGCCGCGGTACTCCAGCCGCTTCAGGCCCTCAATCAGAATCGGATACGCCTGCTTGTGTCCGAGGTAGCCGACAATGCCGCACATAGACCGTCCCCTACGGGTACCGGCCGCTGCGTGGGACGGCCGGAAGTTCCACCGTCCTATCGGCCGAAGCGTGCCCCGCACTGTAGTGCGACCCGGCCCGGTTGCGGTGGCAACGCCTACCCGCGGCGCGGCGGCGGCACTCAGCCCGACACCTCATCGAAGGCGTACCAGGTAACGAACGCCCAGTCGGGCCCGTCGTTGCGGAGGCCGACCCGGTGCGAGCCCGGCGGCACGGTTACCGTGAACGTCTGGTCGTACTCGGCGGCGTGGGCGTCGTTACGGTGGTCGCGGTCGGGTAGGTCCAGGGTCCGAACGGGTTGGCCGTCCAGCAGGACGTGCACCCGTGCCCCGGCCGACGACACGCCCATCACGTGAAACCGCATTCGCCCGCCTCGGGGCATGTTTGCGAGGAACGTCGGCGGGTTTTGCAGGTGCGCGTGCAGCCGCCCCTGGAGGTACCCGTTGAGGGCGTCGCCGCCGGACACGGTCCCATCGGCCTGAACCTGGAACGTGTTCTGCTCGGGGGCCGCCCACCGGCCGGTGGTCCGAACCCGCGGATTGGCCAGATGCACGGCGGGCGGTTCCGCATACGCCAGGACCGCCACCGCGTAGGCGTGAACCTCGGGCAGCGTGACCATAAGGCGGCCGTCCACGACCTCGGCCCGGCCGGCCCGGTCGCCGTCCCAGTCGGGCGATACGATGCGGACCCGCTCGGGCCGGTTCCTGGTTGGCACGGTGACGGCTACGTTCGTCCGCTTGACGGGTGCCCAGTGTGCGTCCGTCTTGCGGTTGATGACGTGGAGCACGAGGCGGGCGGGGTCGGCGCTGCGCCACAGGGCCAGGCTGAGCATCGGCTCGTTTGCATCCAGCGGTTCGATGCCCATCACGTCGCCGTCCAGGTACAGGTGGCGGTGGCGGCGGTAGAAGCCGATTTGGCCGACGATGGCGTCGAGGATGCCGTCCTGCAGTGCGTTCTTGCCCCACGGACCACGGATGGGGAACGCGAAACGTCCACCGGCGGCGTAAATCTCGGCGCCGCGGATACGCATCCAGGCCACCCGTTCGGCCGCCGTCACACGCATCCACGGGTACCCGTGCATTCCCCAATCGTGGAACAGGACGACCGGCACGCGGCGTCCGGCCATGGCCCGGCCGGCGCGCACCGTTGCCCACCAGTCCGCGAGTTGCGATGCCGAGAGGTCGATCCGGCCGCCGGCATCCACCCGCCACCGTCCCCAGACGCCCAGCACCTGCAGGTCCACGTACTTGGCCAGCCCGTTGCCGCTGATCCAGACGCGCCGGCCCTTCGAGGCGGCGTACCGGTGCAGCGCCTCGACCATCGCCTTCCAGACCCGGTCGTCGCGCTGCTGGCGGAACCGTTGCCAGTCGCGCGCGAGCGGGTTGGCGTTGCCGTGCGGACGGCCGACCAGCCCGTGCCGTTTCAGGTACGCCTGGTAGTCGAAACTGCGGACGGTTCCATCGGGGCATAGGCCGCGGTCGGCCGTGTCGACCTTCAGCGTGTTGTGCCAGCGGGCGTCGTCGGCCGACCAGCCCTGTCCCTCGATGTACCGGTCGACGAGGAACCGGCGGAAGTCGCGAAGGGCGTACTCGTCGAACCCCTCGTTCGGGCCGAGGGCCGCCGTGATCTCGTCCATGAACAGGTAGTCCACGCCGTGGTCGATCTGCTTGTAACACCACGACAGGACGTAGTTGCGGTACGCGGGGTTCGAGAGCGACCCGTGCCGGATGCCCGGTTTGCCCCAAGCGTTGACGAGGGCTCCGTCCGGGCCGCGCGTGGCCATGTCGCGGACCCGGGCGTCGGTCAGGCCGTTCTCGCCGTCGTACAGGGCGCTGCACGTGACCCCGCCGCCGAAGCGTGCGCCGGCCTTGTGGGCTGCGGTAACCTGCCAGGCGCGCTTCTCGTAGTCGCGGGCCTCGCGCCACTTGAACCAAGCGCGAATCCAGACGTCGGCGCCCGCCCGCTCGGCCATGGCCACGTCGTCGGGCGAGGAGAGCACCTCGTGGATCGTGAAGACGGCGGCCCGGTTGATGTCCTCAATCGGGGCGGCCGGACGGAGGGCGGCGGGCGCCGCGGGTAGGGCCGACACGTCGGCCGCCCAAGCCGGCGACGCGGTCAGAATCGCCGTCAGCCACACGATGCGCATCATGCCAGGCGTTTTCCCAAGGTCCTTGCCCGATTGCCGGCCGGGTTCCCGGCCGGAGGTTCCGGGCGCCAGTCTAGTGGGCTATCGACCCAATGCAACCCCCGTCGGCCGGCCGGGCGTGCGGAAACAGAATGGCCATGGGCCCGGCCCGTCCGTATAGTGGGCGGGTGCGGGTTCCCGGATTCAATCGAAAGGAGTTGCCTCGCATGAACCGCCGATGCTTTCTTCGCGGCCTCGTCAGCGCCGCCGCCGGATCGGTCCTTGCACGCCCGGTGCTGGCCGGGGCCGCTCGCAAGCCGAACATCGTGTTCATCCTGGCCGATGACCTCGGCTACGGCGACCTGGGCTGCTACGGCCAGCGGCGCCTCAAGACGCCCAACCTCGACCGCCTGGCCGCCGAGGGCGTCCGCTTCACGCAGCACTACGCCGGGTCCACGGTCTGCGCGCCATCGCGGTTCACCCTCATGACGGGTTACCACATCGGCCACGCCCCGACGGTGGGGCAGGGCCAGTGCCTCGAACCCAACCGCGTGACCGTGGCCAAGTGCCTGAAGGCCGCCGGCTACGCCACCGCCTGCATCGGCAAGTGGGGCCTCGGCAACTACAACACGACCGGTGCTGCCTGGAAGCAGGGGTTCGACCACTTCTTCGGGTACCTGCACCAGGGCCACGCCCACAACTACTGGCCCACGTTCCTGTGGCGAAACGGCGAGAAAGTGGCCTTGCCGAACGTCGTCCCGAACGAGAACGCCAACGGCATGGGCGTCGCGAGCCGCAAGAAGGCGTACAGCCACGACCTCTTCACGGCGGAAGCCCTGGCGTTCGTCGACCAGCACAAAGACCGCCCGTTCTTCCTGTACCTGCCGTACACCATTCCGCACGCGAACAACCAGGCCGGTAACCATGGCATGGAGGTGCCCGACCAGGGTCCGTTTGCCGGCGAGGATTGGCCCGAGCAGGAAAAGAACTTCGCCTCCATGGTCTGGCGGATGGACCGCGACATCGGCCGCCTCGCCGAACGGCTGAAGGCCCACGGCCTGGAGCGCCACACGCTGGTCCTCTTCACGAGCGATAACGGGCCGCACAAGGAGGGCGGCCGGACCCCCGCGTTCTTCGGATCCAGCGGCCCGCTGCGCGGCATCAAACGCGACCTGTACGAGGGCGGTATCCGGGTACCCGCCATCGCCTGGTGGCCTGGCCGAATCGCCCCCGGCCGCACCAGCCACCACGTATCGGCGTTCTGGGACTTCCTGCCCACGGCGTGCGAGGCGGCCGGCGCGCCGATACCCGCCGGCATCGACGGCCTCTCGTACCTGCCGGAACTCCTCGGCAAGCCGCAGCGCACGCACGCGTACCTGTACTGGAAGTTCGGCGAGCAAGGCGGCAAACAGGCCGTTCGTAGCGGCCGCTGGAAGGCCGTCTGGCTCAATACCCGCAAGAAGGCCGACGGCCGATGCGAACTTTATGACCTCGAGGCCGACGTCGGCGAAACCACCAACGTGGCCGACAAGCACCCCGACGTGGTCCAACGTCTGACGGGCTTCGCCCGGCAGGCCCAGGCCCCGGGCGACTGACCGGCACACCCGTCCTTATAGGAGGCCGGCCCATGCATCGAACCGTCCGCGCCGTGCTGGTTCTCGCTGGCGCGGCCGCCTTGGCCGTTGCCGGCTGCGGGGCGTCCGAGGTGACGCTTCGCCACACGGCCGCCGGAATCGAAGAGGTCGTCCGGTACGATTCCGCCACCTTTGCCCTCGCCCGCGACCGCAAGGTCCACGTTGTCCTCTTCCGCCAAATGGGGATCGCTGCCGGCGCGGCCAAGCCGGACGTCGAGTACGTGTTCCTGGAACTGCCCGAGAAACGCCGCTACGGATGGCTGCGCGACGACCGGGTGCCGGCGTACCGGTGGACGCACGTCAGCAGCCGGGACGACGTCTGGCTGGGCACGGTCGGCCGGGTCCGCCTGCGATTTGCGGACGCGAAGCAGCGATTGCGCCTCGACGTGGAAATGACGATGCACCCGGTCGGCGGCACGGGGGGCGAACCGTATGTCTTCCAGGCCGACCTCTGGTTGGCCGAGGACGCCGTCCGCACGCAGGACCTGATCAATCGGTACGGCCCGAGGTTGGCGTCGCTCGTGGACCAGGCGGAAGCGACCGAGAGCCGAACCCGCTGACCGGGCCCCGGACCGCCGGCGTCGAATCGGCGGCACCTGCTCCGCAGGGTTCCCGTTAAAGAGTACACGCCGTCCAAGAGGACCCACCATGCCTGTCATGTTCCGCACGTTGCTTGCCATCGGTGCGACCGTTGCGGTCGCCGCCGGAGCCGGAGCCGCTCGGCCGTCGGCAGGCACGTACACCAACCCCGTCATCGCCGAGACGCTGGCCGACCCCGCGGTCATCCTGTACGACGGCCTGTACCACCTGTACGGCACGGGGCAGGTCAGGGGCGACGGCGGGTACCGCGTGTACACGTCGCGCGACCTCGTGCACTGGACGCGCGGGCCGGTCGTGTTTCGGATCAACCAGCCGCACGTCTGGGCCCCGGATGTCTGGCGCGACCCGGGCACGGGCCGGTTTTACCTGTACTACACGGCCAACAAGACGGTGGGCGTGGCGGAAGCCGCCGGCCCCTGCGGGCCGTTCACCAATCCCCGCCGGCTGGTAGAGGCGGCCATTGACGCCCACCTCTTCCGCGACGACGACGGCCGGCTGTACCTGTACTACGTCAAGTTCCCCGGTTTCCGCATCACCGTCCAGCAGATGGCCGACCCGGCGACGCCCGCCGGCAACCCGAAGGTCATCCTTAAGCCCACGTCCGAGTGGGAAACCCGCGCCGGCCGCGTGACCGAAGGCCCGTGGATGATCAAGCGCGCCGGCCGGTATTACCTCTTGTACAGCGGGTCCGGGGCCAACACGCCCGACTACGCCGTTGGCTACGCCACGGCGTGCGGCCCGATGGGGCCGTTCACGCGGGCCCCGCACAACCCAATCGTCCGACGGTCGGAGGGCGTCTTGGGTCCCGGTCACGGTTGCGCCGTCCGCGATGCCGCCGGGGCGTGGTGGCACGTATACCATCAGAAACGGACCGCCAAGGTGGAGTGGGGCCGGGACATCTGCCTGGACCCGCTCCGCTTCGACACCCAGGGCAGCCTTTTCGGCGTGGCGACGCGCGGCGCGGCCCGGCCGGCGCCGGCGCCGCTGCCTGAGAAGTAGCGTGGTGGGCAGTCGTGCCCACCGCGCGTCGCACACGCGTATCGAGCCCGCTGCGGGATCAGCGGGTCACGTTCGTTGGCCGTGGCATGTGCCACTGCCGGACAGGCTGACGGGCCGCTTCCGCGGCCGGCTCGACAGGCGATCGCTCGCCAATTAAAGGAGAAGACGTATGCGACGACGCACGTTTCTGCAAACCGTGGGCGGTTCGGCTGTGGCCCTCGGCGCTTTCTCGGCCCGGCACGCCGCCGCCGGCAAGGCCCCGAAACGGCCCAACATCCTCTTCTGCCTGGCCGATGACTGGGGCTGGCCACACGCCGGCGCCTACGGCGACCCGGTCGTGAGGACACCCACGTTCGACCGGCTGGCCCGGGAGGGCATTCTGTTCGAGTACGCGTACGTGGCTGCCCCCTCCTGCACGCCGTGCCGCAACGCCCTCATGACCGGGCAGTGGCACTGGCGGCTGGGGCAGGGGGCCAACCTCTGGAGCACCCTGCACCCGAAGCATGCCGTCTTTCCGCTCCTATTGGAGGATGCCGGCTACGCCGTCGGGAGCTGGCGCAAAGCCTGGGGCCCCGGCGACTGGAAGGCCCTCGGGCGCAAACGGCATCCGGCCGGGACGCCGACCAAGAACTTTGCGGCGTTTATGACGCAGCGGCCGAAGGACAAGCCGTTCTGCTTCTGGCTGGGCACGTCCGACCCGCACCGGCCGTACAAGTGGCAGAGCGGGGCAAAGAGCGGTATCGACATTTCGAAGATCCGGCTGCCCGCGGACCTGCCCGACACCGAGACCGTCCGCCACGACGTGGCCGACTACTACTTCGAGGTCCAGCGGTGGGACCGCGACGTGGGCGCCGCCCTCGCCCTCGTCGAACAGGCCGGCGAACTCGACAACACCATCATCGTCATGAGCGGCGACCACGGCATGCCGTTCCCGCGGCACAAGTGCAACCTGTACGACTCCGGCACGCACGTGCCGCTGGCCATCCGGTGGGGCGCGACGGTCAAGCCCGGCCGCCGTGTCGAGGACTTCGCCTCGTTTACGGACCTCGCGCCCACGCTGCTCGAGGCCGCCGGCGTCGCCGTACCCGATGTCGTGACCGGCCGGAGCCTCATGAACGTGCTCCGTTCGCCGAAGTCCGGCCGGGTGGACCCGACGCGCGACCACGTCCTGATGGGCCGCGAACGCCACGTGCCCGCCCAGAAACGCCCGAACGCGGGCGGGTACCCGCAGCGGGCCATCCGCACGCATGACTACCTGTACGTCCACAACTTCAAGCCCGACCTCTGGCCCGCCGGGGCGCCCGAGGACTCCAGCAAAGGCAGCGCCTACGCCGACTGCGACGGCGGCCCCACCAAGACGTTCATCCTGGAGCACAAGGACGACCCGACCATCCAGCCGTTCTATCGGCTGGCGTTTGCCAAGCGCCCCCAGGAGGAACTCTACGACCTCGCGAAGGATCCCGACCAACTCCGCAACGTGGCCGGCCAGCCCGCGTACGCCAAGGCCCAGGCCGACCTTCGCAAGCGGCTCATGGACGAACTGAAGGCCACCGAGGACCCGCGGGCCCTCGGCCGCGGCGACGTGTTTGCAACGTACCCGTACCGCGGCAATATGAAATATCGCCCGCCCGAGTGGAAGTGAGGCGTAGGCGAGCCCGCTGCGGGAGCAGCGGGTCACGTGTGTGGCAGGGTATGTGCCGCCGCCGGACGGGCTGACCGGCCGCTTCCGCGGCCGGCTTGAAAAC
>Ga0272441_10003142_pt1 | contig 32002 bp, 36 predicted proteins | sample SSMProp6N_FD_193582 | JGI IMG/M metagenome (GOLD analysis project Ga0272441, IMG submission 193582) | Marine sediment archaeal communities from Little Sippewissett salt marsh, Falmouth, MA, United States - SSM-Prop-6N | ecosystem: Environmental > Aquatic > Marine > Wetlands > Sediment ... | reverse complement strand
CCTACGGGATTTTATAAAATTACACTTAAAGACCGAGCTTATTTTGTAGACGCTGGTTCGGTATTTTATGGATTTATAGCAAAAAATGAAGATGGAGATATATTTTTTGTTCACGATGGGCAAAGATATTACATTTATTCAAACGAATATTAGTTATATTTTACTATTTTTCAAAGGAGTTATGTCAAATGGTATATAAATATGAAGTGGAGTATGTAGGGTATGGTGGTTTTTATAATCGATATCCTGGCAAATTTACTTTTACAAGTAATTACGATATAGACGAAGACCCTGAAAAGGTTCAAGAACAAGCTCATAATAAAGCTCTGGATAAAGGATTCCGAAGTAATGGTCACGTCAAAATTAAAAGTATAAACAAAGTGGAGGCAAAAAAAATGAAAGTAAAAGCATTTGATACAGTTGAAGAGTATACGAATTATTTAAGCAATACGCTTATTCCTGATTTAAAAGAAAGTGGTAGTGACGCTATGGCTGAAGATTTTATAGATTTACTTTGGTATCTTGAAGCTATGTCGCCAGATGTAGAAAATTTTGTTCCAGAAGAAGATTTTATTTTTTATCTTGAAACAACGCTTATTCCTGATTTAAAGGAAAGTGGTAGTGATGCTATGGCTGAAGATTTAGAAACAGGTATTGGATTTTTAAGGCAAAAAGCTAAAGCAAGTAAAGTAGAAGCAGACGCATCAGAAATTTATAATGTTATTGACGAATTAGTTGATAAATTTGAAGCAGATGAAATAACAGGAGATGCCTTATACAATGCCCTTGTTCAGCTTAAAATGAATTGGATAGATATTTTAACAGCATTAGAAAAAAGAATTGGAATCAAAGCAAGTGTAAAAAGTAAGTATAAAAAACAAATGGAAGAAAAAAACGAAGAAGAAATAAAAAATGCTTTAAAAGAAATGAAAGAAAAATTAGCAACTTGTGAGTTAGATGGAGAACTTTATAAAGAAAAGATTAAGGTTCTTGAGAAGTTGCTTACACCAGAAGATGTAAAAGAAGTTGATGATGAAGTAGAAGAAAAAGTAGAAAAAAAAGAAGAAGAAATTAAGAAAGAAGTTAAAGAAGTAAAATCAAATATGAAAATAAAAGCAGGTATGTTTACTTGGAGAACTTCAGATACAGATAAAGTTATGGTAGCTCCATTTATTGCTAAAGAGTTTGGTGGAGTTGAGAATATACCATATGATTATGAAGCAATAACAAAAGCTACAGTATTATTACCAAATGGAAGTAAATATACTGGGACATATAATGGTTATGGTGAAATCGGTGGTGTAGACGTGTTCGCGGCTTTAGTGGCTGATTTAGAGGGCATCAAACTAACCAAGAAAAACCAAGAAGAATTAAGGAATAAATTTTTTAAGGATTATGATTATTATAGAGATGTTGAAAAAATAAAATTTGTTGAAGATTCCTCATTAAATTATGATGATGTTGGACCTTCTCCTGATGATGTAAGTCAAGGATTTATGTTTGACGCAGAATCAGACGAAGACGAAGATGATTATGAATATGACGATATTGCCGAAGAATAAGGAGTGGATATGAAGCCAGTAGATGATTATCCAAAAAGAGAGCCTAATACTAATGTTTGGTATCGTAATGATACTTTTCCTGAGAACCATAGAGAACCAGCTAAAGTAACAAGGTTTGTAGAGGATATAGTTCCTAACTGGGGAGAATACTGGAAGACACAACCTCAATATGACGACAATTCAGAGAATTATACTCCTAAAGCAGAGGGTATAATGAAGTTTGATACTTCTAATCCTATATGGACTTTTGCTGATGAAGAGATTAAAGAAGCTATAAAAGATAAAGTTACAGAAATGTATATGTTTGTAGACCCAAGTGATGTTGAAGTTGATATAAGTCGAGATAAAAAAACTATATCTTATAGAACCAAAAAAAAGATGATGTCTTTTTGGCTTGAATCAGAAACAGGAAGAGGTGGTGAAAGTCAGGTTGTTGTTAATTTTGAATTTTTAGATGACGGTGAAACATTTAGTATTGACCCCAATGTAATGAAAAGTAAATACGGAGATATATGGGACGCTTGGAACTTAATGAAAAAAGGTATTATGCAAGATATAACCAGAGAAGATAAATGGATTAAAACAAGCCCTTATACTTTTTGTATATACGATGAAAAGGGTAAGATTACTAAAGACTGTCTTAAAACAGAGTTTGGTTTTCAGGCTCTTAAAAATGGTGCTAAGTTTAATGTCAATATGGATAAAATAAAAGAAGAAAGCCCTACAGCTTTTGCTACTATGGTTAAACAAATAGCTGAAGTTGAAACAGATAGACGTGTTACCGATATAGAAAATTCTTTAAATAATAATACTGTATTTATTAAAATAGACGAAAACACTTTTGCTTTGGGCACAAATAAAGACATTACTTTCGATGTTGAAGACCCTAATTCTTTGCCTGTATTTTTTCAAGTATGGCAAGTTTTAGTGGAAGAAAAAGCAATTCCAGAGGGAACAGTTCCATTATCAGATATTGGAGTTGGTGAAGTTTTTGTTGTTCCTGATGCTTATATTCCTAAGTTATTGCGTAAAAAAATTATTCCTATGAATAGTCAATTTATAAAATTATCAGACGAGGAATTTATAAACTATAAACCAGGTAAGGCTATGCCTGATGAAGAAGAATTAGAAAAATTTAAAAAGAAGAAAAAACAAGAAATATTTCATATAGCTGACCCGTCTTTACCAGACTATGATACAGATTGGGATAGGCGAATTATAAGTCCTAATATACAGGTTGTTCGTGAAACAGGAGAAGCCGAAAAGCCTAAAAAGAAAGAAACGTTGGACGGTATATTTGATGAAATGTTTAAACAATATGAGGTTAAAAAGAGTGATATTGGGGAATATATTGTTGTAAATATGGAAGCTATTTCAAAGGCTGTTGGTAAAGCAGGGGCTGATTTTCAAGAGTTTGCTAACAATACGGAATCTAAAGAATCTGAGTGGGTAAACCCTGAAACTGAAGAAGAAGAGATGGTAAAGTTTGGAAATTCAGAAAGACACGCTTGGATTGTTAGAACCCTTGAAGACGGTGGCACAGAGGTTATTATAACAAAAGCATAACTTTTTTAAAAAAAGTTAAAATTTTGGTTCAAAAATTAGTTATATAATTTTATTTTAATGAGAGCATTATATGTTGTGGAATTGGATAGAATTGAATACCATATGATGGGATACGAAAGTTGTTTAAAACATTAAATAAAAGTTAAACGAGGAGGATATAAAAATGTTAGAAAAATTTTTCATTGACCCAGATAAAGCTCGTCTTGAGGCAAAAAAATCTCAAATCAGGAAAGAAGAACTACTTTTAAGTAATATTAAATATCAATTGGCAGGAAAATTAAGGCAAGAGGGTGCAATTAAAGTATCCGTAGATAATTTTGATAGACAAGAAAATCAAGTAACGGCAACAGCTCGTTTTGAATTAAAGGGATATAAAGAGGGAAAATTTAATTTTAAGAAAAACCATATGGGTAATTTCATTCTGAAAAATTTTGAAAACAGTATAGACGAATCTGAACTTGTTAAAGCAGAAAAACTTAATTATGAAATAGACCCTGTTGAAATTAAAATGACATTTGATTTAAGTAAAGTTTTTGCTAAAGAGGGACTTAAAGAAAGTGTAGATTTAATCTATCCAACTGTTGGGCTTATCGGAACTATGAAAAAAGATAACATTGACGAGCTTTCAGTTAAGAAACTTTGCCAGTTGGCGGCTGAAGCTTATGGTTTAACCCCCGTGTTTGTAAATGACTTTAAAGTTAATTATGTTGAAAATGAAGAGCTTCCTGAAATGATTATCAAAGACGAAATGGCTATGATGCAACAAGGTCTTAAATCATATACCAGAGAAAATAATGCTCTTAAAGAAAAAGAACAGACAAAAACTTTAAGGGATAATCTTGTAAATTCAATTGAATCAAAAGCAAAAGACTATGTAAAAAGAGCAACAACAAGCTACAAAACAGGAACAACAAAAATTCTTTCAGCAGAAACATTTCTTGAGTTCATCAATAATAGATTTGACGGACATACATTAGTTAAAGCAAAAATTGGTGATAGAATAAATACTTATGCACTTCCAGTTGTAAAAAATCAATTAGTTGTTAAAAACCATATTGATTCTTATAAAACTGAAGAGTCTGAGTATAAGAACGAGCTGGAAGAAAAATTGAATAAATCTTTAAATGATGGATTAAGTCAAGACTTAGAAATAATTAAAGCAGAATTTCTTACAGATAAACAGACAGCTATGGGAATCACAGCGGCAAGAGTTTCTGAGGTTCAAAAAAGTTTTAAGGTAAACAAAGAATTTATTCCAGAGGGCTTAGAGCCAGGGAATATTATGACCTTTGATAGTGGCTTACAATATAAAATTGTAGGCGAAATAGATGCACAGGTGTTCACACTCGTTCTGGTGAACTAAATGATTGCTTTAGAAACACCTTTTTGGAACAAAGTAGACGTTGACCATTTAACGGTAGAACTTTTAAATGATGAAACGTGGGTTTTCATTAAAGTTTATACTAATGACGTTAATATCTACAATGAGAAAATTAAAAAGGAAGAAGTTTCTGAAGAAGATTTACAATATATTGTTGAATTAGGTCAGGAAGTTAAAGAAGCTCATATACTTGAAGATTGGGAGCTTTTTAAAGAACTATCAAGAGATTTAATGACATATATAAAAGAACTATAAAACAAAAAATAAATAGGAGGTAGGCAAGGATGATTCCAAAATGGTTAATCAATGCTATGGAGCAGGTTTCAGAAGACCTGCACGACAAAGATGTAAAAGAAGACGCTCAAAAGTTAGCTGAAGCAAAAGGGGAAGAAAAAGAAGTAAAAGCTGAAGAGAAGAAAGAAGAAGTTAAAAAAGAGGTAAAGGCTGAAGAGAAGAAAGAGGAAGCCAAAGAAGACGTTAAAGCAGAAGAATCTAAAGAGGAGAAAAAGGAAGTAAAAGCAGACGGGGAAGAAAAACCTGCCGAAGCTCCTGCTCCTGCCGAAGAAAAACCTGCTGAAGCCCCAGCTCCTGCTGAAGCCCCAGCTCCTGCTGAAGCCCCTGCTGAAGAAAAAGTAGAGGGTGAAGAAGAAAAGAAAGAAGAAGAAAAAGTAGAGGGTGAAGAAGAAAAGAAAGAAGAGGAAAAAGTAGAGGGTGAAGAAGAAAAACCTGCTGAAGAAAAAGTAGAGGGTGAAGAAGAAAAGAAAGAAGAAGAAAAAGTAGAGGGCGAAGAAGAAAAACCTGCTGAAGAAAAAGTAGAGGGCGAAGAAGAAAAACCTGCTGAAGAAAAAGTAGAGGGCGAAGAAGAAAAAAAAGACGAGGAAAAAGTAGACGCTAAAAAAGAAGATAAAGAAGATAAAGAAGATAAAGAAGATAAAGAAGATAAAGACAAAATGGAAGCAAGAAAGAAAAAAATTAAAGATATTCTTGCTAAAAGACGTAAAGAAATGAGGGCTAAAGTTTTTGCTAAAAAAATGAAAGCAAGAAAGAAAGCAAAAGAAGTTGTTGCAAAAATTAAAGCAAAAAGAAAAGCTAAAGAAGTTATTGAAAAAGTTAAAGCAAAAAGAAAAGTTAGAGAAGTTATTGCTAAAATAAAATCTAAAAAAAATGCTGATAGCATAAAGGACAAAGACGAAAAGTCTGTAAAAGCTGAAGCCATTAAGAAAATCAAAGCAAGAAGAAAAATCAGGGAATTTCTTGATGAAAAGAAAAATAAAAAAGTAGAATCAAAAGAAAAAGTTAAAAAACTTGTTTCTAAGATGAAAAAGAAGCTGTCTGAAAAAAAAAAGTAGGAGCTGACGAAACTCCTGAGCAGTTAATTGTTTGTCTTGAAAACGAGAAAGTTCCACAAAAGTGGATAGATATGGTAAAAACAATTCAGGAGGATGGTCTTAAAGCTGGACATTCTCCTGAATTTATTTTGAAATCTATTTTAGACAAGTTGCCAGAAGATATAATTACGGCAGAACCTAAAATTGAAGTTAAAAAAATGAAAACTCCACCAAGACCGACACAACAGGAAAAAAGAAAAGGTATTGAGTGGACAGAAAAAATGGAAAAAGCCCCCTGGCTCTCAGATAGATATAAAAAGATACCGAGAGAGTTTAAAGAGCTTGAAAGAACTTTAAGACAACTTGATAAAAAAGAAGACGCTATTAACGAGTTAAGAAGACAAGTAGAGGAAGAAATAGCTGAAAAGTTTGAAACCTCTGGTCTTAAAGAAGAACGGGATGAAATAGCAAAAAAGATAGTTTCTCTTATGCAAGAGTCAAAAGAATTGGAAGACATTATTAAAATGAACCAGCAATATGGCTTAGCTTTAAGAGAGGTTTTTAAAGAAAAACAAGTTCTTTCACCAGAAGATACAAAGATGTTAGAAATGCACCAAAAAGAAATTGCTGAGATTATGCGTAAAGCTAACATCGTTGAAGACGGGCTGGAGAAGTTAGAATTTATGATATTTAACTTGCCAGAGAAATATCAGTCTACTTCACCAATAAAATCAGCAGATGAATTAGTTGATTTTGTAGAGCTTCTTGAAACTACTGTTAAAAACATTAAAGAATTAAAAAATAAGCAAGAAGAGTTACTTGAACAGGTAGCCTAAAATTATAAGGGAGTGGGTTGATTCCCACTCCCTCTGATAAAACAAAGGAGGCGAATTGATATGAGTAAAGTTTTAAATGACGTGGTAGTTACAATTGAATCTAAGGATGAAATAAAGAAATTTTGGATTGAAGAAATAGAAGAAGATGATGGTGAAATAACTTATCGCAACGGTAAGAGCACCGAATATAAATTTCCTATGTTAGAACCAAAAATAGAAAAGCTGGAAAACTAATATGTTAGCCCCATCTGAAGCTGAACAATATAATTCTATCTTTATAGAACAGACAGAAAACATACTAACAGATTATAAAAAATATTTTAAAGATAAATATAATCTTAAAATGTATGATAATCAAATAGAAATCTATGAAGCAATAATGAACCCTCTTAATCATTATATAGGTATTATTCAAGCTCGTGGTGGTGGTAAAACCTTTACGGTAGCACTTTGTTTATTAGAAGCAAGTCAATTTATATCAGATTTAAAAATAGGTATATTTGCTCCTAAAGTTGGACAGGCAAAAAAAATGATAAAGCAAATATATGATATCCTTAAAGACGCTCCCCCAGAAATTCAAGGGAGAGTTAATATGAAGTTATCCTCATCTGAAAAGTTAATATTTCATAACGGGTCACAAATGGAAGCTATGTCCGCCAATGAAAGAACTATGTCTGAGGGTGCTCATTATCATATTGTTGTTGTGGATGAGGCTCATCTTGTTTCTGATTATTCTATGTCATCAAAAATACTTCCTATGTTAGGTTCTTATAGGCATCACCAATTGATTAAGATTGGTGTTTCTATGTTTAAGAACCATTTTCACAGAAGTTTTAAAGATAAAAAATATAATATATTAAAACGTGATTGGTTAGAGTGTGATATTTTAAAGGAAAGTGGACTATTTCAATATGAGGGAAAATATTATTCGCAATATGTTGTAGATATGATGCCTAATGAAGCTAAGAAAAAATATTTTCCAGACCGACCAGATATTCTTTCTGCTGGTGGTGGTGAAATAAGTTATTTGGACTTTTTAATGCAATACGAACTTGAGTGGCTTGACGATATAAGTTTATTCTTAAATGAAAAACAACAAGAGCAACTAATAGGTTCACATAAAATGGAAGATTCTGCTATAACTGGTGCTATATATATTTTTGGGCTTGATACTGCTGGGGGGTCGGTAGACCCTGATACTTTGGAACTTGATTATACGGCTCTTTCTATATGGTCAATAAGAGGAAAGCAACTAATAAAAGTTTATGCACAACAATGGCAAGGAAGTCCAACTTTGCAGTTTGAAGAAATATTAGAGGTATTAAAAAGATTTAAAGTTTCATATGGTTTAATAGATTATAGTAATATAGGTATTGGTTTTGTTGATATGTTTAAAGAAAAACAAATAAATTGTGAGGGGATTATGTATGCTAAATCAGACCCTAAAAGTAAAAAGGATTATAAAACAACAATGTTTGATAACTGGTTAAACAAATTAGAACTTGATATGTTAAAGTATCCAAAGCCATTATCTAAAGAAGAAGAAAATGATTTAGCTACAAATAACCCTAATTTATTAGAGGAATATAATATTTCTGATGAGCATTTTTATCAATGGTGTGTATTAGAACGTATTAAAAGTAAAAAGTCTATTAAAATGCGTATAGAAGCCCCTAAAGGGCAACACGATGACGGCTGTAACTGTGATGTTTTAGCTATTTATAGTGTTAATAAAATGGGAGCTATAGGCATAGATAATAGTAGTAAATTTAATTTTTTATTGTCAAGGTCAACGTTTTTTAGTTAATTTTTTTTATTTTATAAAGGAGGATTGCTATGAGTAAAAAGAAGCAGACTGAAGCTGAAAAGAAAATACCTATACACGGGGCAAGACAGCCTGACGTAGGTGGAATGGGAGATGCTAAGAGTTATATTGAGGGGAAACAGAGGATAATGTCAAATATAGGCACAAACTACTCAGGTAGTGGTGGGGCTTATGGTGTAGACTTTGTTAATAGTATGTGGTATTCGCCTGAGTTAATGCCAGACGTATGGGTGCTTCCAAAGTCCCGTATGGAGATTTTGAAGTGGGTTAGGTTCTTTTATAATACAGACCCATATATTTATGCGATTATCAATATGCACTCGTTATTTCCGTTTAGTATGTTTGATATCGTATCATCAGATGAAAAAGTATCTGAGTTTTATTATAAGGCTTCGTTTAATAAGGACTTCAATCTTTATGATTTTGTTCTGGATATGAGTTTAGCTTATAATAAATTTGGTGAAGCTATTTGTATGGGACAACCTGAAGAAATTAATTATGAGGGCATAGATATATTTAAATTTAAAAATTTTATTTTATTTGAACCAGAAGTAGTTAATATTTATAAAAGTGCTTTGGAAAGAAAAGAACATTATTCTCTTGTTATTACTCCAGAGTTCAAAGAAGAAATAAGACAATTAAGAGATAAAGGGAAAGAGGTTCACCCTCTTTTAAGAGAAGCTTTAGACACCAACTCTACAGAAATAGATTTAGACGGGACATATATGAGTAAAGTTATTAATAAAACAGACCCGTCAGCAGTAAGAGGAACTTCTCCAATACAGCCGTTGTTAAGAACACTTATGTTCCAAGACAAAGTTAATATGTTAAAAATAACGGCTATTGACAGATATAGATATCCGTTAGAAATTTGGAAGATTGGTGATGTATCACAAAACATTCTTCCAGACCCAGCAGTATTAAGTAATTTTGAAAAGATGATTAAGACAGCTAAGGAAAATCCTCCTTATTCATTATTTGTGCCACCGTTTGTAGAATTTTCTACAGCAGGTATGGGTTCAGAACAATCATTGTTTAATTATGAGGGCGATTATGAGTGGGTAAGAGATTCTATAATGGTTGGTCTTGGAGTAAATAAAAATCTTATTCAAGGTGACGGTCCTTCATTTAGTAATGTAAAACAATTAGCACTACAGAAATTGTTTATGGGATATATGGCTGTAAGAGATAGGTTTACTAACTGGATGGTAAATCATTATTTTTATCCTATTGCTGAGGAGAACGATTTTGTATCTGAAACTGGAGATTTAAATATTCCAGAAGTAGTATGGTATAAGAATCTTGACCTTGATAGAGATACGGCAGATGACTATCAGAAACTTTGGGATAAAGGGCTTATTTCTACTAAGACTTTATTTGGTAAGTATACTGACCTTGATTACGGTCAAGAGCAAGAGCTTTTAAAAGACGAAATAAACTCTATTTATGATGACCAAAAACGTATTAGAAATAGAGAACCTAAACCAATAGACGGAGAAGAACCAGTAGGTGGTGAGGGTGCAGAGGCAGGTGGTGGAATACCAGAAGAGTTTACAGAAGAGATTATTGAAGAACCAGGTGGTGGTGGAGCACCGTCAGGCGAGGGTATAGAAATAGAAGAAACACCTCCAGAAGAGGGTGGAGGAGAAGAGGGTGGAGGAGAAGCCCTACCTCCAGAAGAATAACAAATTTTAGTTATAAATATTTATTTTATAAAGATGTTTAAATGAAAAGAGGAGGAATTGAGAGATGGATAACAAAGGAAAAGTAGAGTTTTTAGAAAAGACAATGCAAAAACTTATGGGCGAAGTTATAGATAATGCTCGTATGAGTGAAATGTCAGACAGGGCTTTCAAGCAATATGAAAGAACAACAAAGATTAAGTTTAATAATCTTATAAGGCTTTTTAAAGAGCACCTTTTTGATATTAAAGAAGAAACAACGGAGGAATAATAATGGGTATGAAAATCGTTGGTTCTATCTTTGGTTTTAATCAAATTAAAGAAGTTAAATCTAAAGATAAAACTAAAGAACGTAAACAAGAAGAAAAAAAGCAAAAAGTTAAAAAATAATCTGGAGGGTAGAAATGAATATCAATACAGATGTAACTCTTGTTCCTAATTGGTTCGACAGAGAAGACCTTGAAGATGTTATAGGCTCTGAGGTTACGGACGGAGAATTTAAACAATTTAAAACATTTATTGAAAAAAGCGATATGCCTAATGAAATATCGTGGATGATAAAAGATATGTGGCAAATATTTAAGGGATAAAAGGAGGAATTGCTATGAATAAACATTTAAGGATTATAGGAAGTATTGTTGACATTGAAAAAGTTACTGATATGACAAAGATAAAAGCTTCAGAAAATGAGGGGGCTGACTTTTTATATTTAAAAGGTAGAATTATGACCTGTGATGAGCCTAATGCTAATGGAGATTATTTTCCAGCAGACGAGGTAAAAGCAAGTTATGAAAGTTTTATAGGGGGTATTGTAGACTTTAATCACGACCCAAATATTTTACTTGGAAAAATTATAGACGCTACTTATATGGAAGAAAAAGACGGAAACGACTGGGTTGAAATTATATGTAAAATAAATAAAAAAGCATATCCTGAACACACCTCAAATATTGAAGCTGGTATTTTATCTCAAATGAGCCTTGAAGCTTATGCGGATGAAGCTGAATGTTCTATTTGTGGTCATATTTTTGATTTTATTGAAAGACATCCTTGCGACCATATAAATGGTGGGCTTATGAGAAAGCTCACTTGTGATGATGGTGTAGAAAGAACTGTATACAAGATAGACAAAAAGCTTACTTTTACAGGAGCTGGTGTAGTTCCTAATCCCGCTGATAAAAATGCTGATATTGAAAAAGTCATAGCTCAAGCAAAAGAAAAAGTTAAAGACGGAAAAATAGCTGAAGCTAAAGAAACTATTGAAACACTTGTAGATGATGAAGAAGTCTTAAAGGGTGCTTTAAAGAAATTAGACGGTCTTGAGTTTATAGCTGTTCTTGAAGCTGTTAAAAATAAAGAAAACGGAACAACTAAAAATATTGCTTCAAAGATGGCAGAAGAAACAGAAGAAATTATGACCGAAAAAGAGTTCTATGATATGTTGAGTGCAAAATATAATAAGCTTACAACAATAGAAATAGACGATATTAAGGCTGAATTAAAAAAATCTAATAAGTTATTAAGTGGAGAATATAATGCTCATTTAATAACTTCTGAAGACGAAGAACCTTATTGGATGATAGTAAAAAATGAGCTTCCTCAATTTAAAGCCCCTTTGAGTAATATCTGGGGAGAGGACTTAAAGAAAGATATAAAAGTAGATGGTCAGCCTTTAGTTGAATATGGTAAGAGTGACGCTTTTAGAAAAAGATTACTTTTAGCTATTCAAAAAGAGGGAATTGAGTATGTTAAAAAAGTTTGGAGTATTGAAGAAGTAGAAGAAGAATCAGAAGTAGATTTACTTGATGAAATAAAAATGGTTGCTAAAGAGCTTATGGGTATGGACGTTTTATCAGGTGAAGTTATTACCGAATTATTTAAAGGTATGGAAATAGAAGCTTCTCAAACTCATTATGTAAAAGATAAGTTCTGTGAGTGTATTGCCGACAATCTTCAAAATGATGAGATTGAAGCCAAAAACGGTCAATCACAGCAAGACGCTGTTGAAAGTTTTTGTTTTAATAAAGTTCTTACTGCTGGTGGTATGAGGGGACAAATAGTAGCAAGTAAGAAAAAAGATTTTAATGTTTGGGATGTTCTTTGGAGGATTTCTGGAGCAGACTTTAAAGATTGTAAACAAAATTATAATGAAAAGGCTTGTGCTTGGCTGGAATATAAAGTTAAGGGCAAATGGCATAAAGATACAGGTAAAAAGATTTTAACTAAAGCTTTTGTTCTTGAAAATAAAAAGAAGTTGAATAAATTTGACAGATTTAATGACACAAAAGATTATATGGTTAATCTTGGATTCTCAAAAGAATTTGCTGATAAGTATGGTGTTCTTGCAAGTAAAAGAGATATAGATAGTTTGCTTAACACAGGATTCAATAAAGAAAGTATTGAAGAACTTTTTAAGTTAAGATTTTTGGGAGAATAAGATGCGTAAACAGTTAAAAGCTGAAGAGGATAAAGAATTTTATTTTAGCTTTTATGAGCTTGAAAGCTTACAAAAAGATTTAGAAAGGTTTGCTAACAATATAGCGTATTATTTGATGCAATCAGACGAACAGATAACACCAGAAGTTATAGAAGAGCTTCAGGGGGATATAGAATCTGAAGCCCAATGGAGGGCATCTGAGTGGTTTGAGTGGTATGCTAACGAGGAAGCAAAGGAAATAGCTGATTCTATGGTTAGTAAAACAGCCGTATGGGACGCTGTAGCTAAGATTAAAGAAAGAAAAATAGAATCTGTATATAGCGATATGCCAGATAGTGAAATTCCTAAAGATAGTGAGGGGGGCGAAGTTTATCTGGATTCAAATGATTTTGAAGAGGTCGCAGATGAATTAGATAAGGCTGGGCAGGAATATACGGCAGATAATATAAAACCTTTAATTATAAAGAAATTACAAGAAGTAGCAGAAAGAAGTTAAAAAATAGTTATATATTTTTATTTTATAAAGAAGTAAAGAGGAGGTATGTTAATGAAATTTGATAAATATTTAATAGGCAAAAATAAAGTTAAAGCTGAAGAAGAGGACGAAATGTTCGATTATGATATGTTTGAAATAGATGACCTATCTGATGAAGAAATGGATATGTTTGTTGATGAAATATCTGAAATGTCAGAGGGCGAAGAAATAGACCTCCTAAAAGAAATACTCAAACACCTTGAAGATGCTGAAGAGGGTGTTGAAACTATGATAGAACACGAAGAGGGAGAAGAAAAGGAAGAAATAGAAGAGGAAGAAATCCCTATGGGCGATGAAGAAGAAGAATTTACTATGGAAGAATTAGAAGAAGAACCTATGGGGTTAGAAGAGTCTAAAAAAGTAAAATCTAATGATGAAGAATCTGCCAAAAAAAGGTTAGAAGAATTTAGAAAAATGATAGAAAATGATGAAGATTTAAGCTACGGTGAATTAGCTGAGCTACAAGACCTTGCAGAATATATCGACCCAGATGATGTTTTACTTTTAGAATGGGCTGGGGTAGAAGAGTTCGGTGATTTTAGAGATGAATTAAGAAAGAAAAAAGAACAGAAAGCAAGTAAAGTAAAATCTTATGATGAAGAAGAAGAGGAAATGGACGAAATGCTGAGAGAACCTATTAGTGTTCAGGAAGCCAAAGATATTATAGACGAAGAAGAACCAGTTTATTTTGACGAAGAAACGGCAACTTTTTATGCCTTTCCACCTGCTGGTATAGACGTTAAGAAAATCATAGACTTTTTAACATTGAAAGACGTTGTAGAAAAAGCTGAAGAGGGTGTTTATGCTTCTTGTGGAAAAAAACATAAGAAAAAAGAAGATAAAAAAAAAGAAGAAGTAAAATCAAATAAACAGTATAAAAATTCTGAGGGAGAAATAGTTTGTGATAGTTGTATACGAGGGTTAGATAATATTGAACCTACTCAAGAAGACCTTGATGAAAATTGTGAACCAGCAATTGCAAAAATAACATACATTGATGACCGTGATAAAAAAATAACAGAAAATCTTTGTGACGCTCACGCAGATATTGTAACACAAGATTATGAAGTAATTAGTGACAAAGAAATAAATGCTAAAAAGATGACTGATGAAGCTGAAGAATTTATAAGTAAGAAAATAGCTTTCTTAATGGAAGAAGAAGATATGCCTCAAGACCAAGCTATAGCAGTTGCTTATTCTATGGCAAGAGAAGAGGGGTATGATGTTCCTGAAAATCCTAATAAGAAAAAAGCAAAGATAGAGTCTGCTGACCAGTATTCAACAGAAGTTAAAGAGTTAGAAACAAATGACCTGCCAGTAGAAGAAAAGAAATCTGAAGATTTTAATCCTAAAATGGAAAAAGAAGAAGAAAGAGAATACGTTCCTTTTAGAGAAACTTTTGAAGACGTAGTTAAAGCTAATAAAAAGATAAACGACCTTATGGGTAAAGGTTATGAAAATATTAAGATAACAAGGTATACAAAAATAGAGGGTGAAGAAAGATTATTCTGGTGGGAAGTTCTTGCACAGCTTCCGAGAAGACCAGAAATGGAAGAAATTAAAACAAAATTTACCAAGCCTATGGAAAATCAAGGCACAGGTGAAAGAATAATTGTAGATAAAGACGGAAAAGAAATAAAAGCTGAATTAAAATTTGCTTTTGGAGTGGGAGAAGAAGTTAAAGTTGCAGGGGAAGAATATAAAGACAGTAAATGGTATATGAAAAAAGGAGAAATTATAGAACAAGTAGATTCTCCATCAAGTGATTATAAATTATTATACCAAGTAAATATAGATGGTGAAAATGTAGCAATTCCTGAAAAAGATTTAATAAAAGCTTTTGCTGAAGCGTATGACAGACTTAAAGAAAAAGCACCAGCTCCTGTTTCTGAATATGATATAGTTAAAACAGATAAAGGTTATGCTGTTCAAGAAAAAGGTAAACAAGGCTCTGAGGGGTTTGTAGGTGATTTTACAGCTACTGAAATGGAAGAACTTTTTGGTCAGGGCTGGGAATCACAGGTTAAAGAGGAAGTAAAAGCAAATGAAGAAGAGATAGAAAAAGCAAAATTAAAAGCTATTGATAAGCTTATTAAAGAACAAGAGAAACTTATTGACGCTTTTTATAATGATGATGGAACAGATAAAATAAAAGTAAAGAAAGATATTGAAGCTGTGACTCAGAAGATAGAAGATATTAAAAGTGGAAAGATAAATATAATGGCTGAACCACAAGAAACAAATATGCCAGAACCTAAACCAGAAGATTTAGATAAACCTGCTGGGGAAGACGAAGCTGAAATGGACGCTTTTGACCTTACTGATGGAGTAGCTCTTGGAGAGGGGTATATAGCTCATAAAGACCCTGAAACAGGAGAAATATATGTTATCGACAAAGAGGGCACAGAAGTTATGAGAAACCCAAATGCTTTTGTTGATGATGTTACAAAAATTATAGAGTTTTATCAATCAGTTCTTAACATAGAACAAAAAGAAGAACCTAAACCTGAAGAAACACCGTCAGGAGAGGACGTTTCTATAGAGGAAGAAGTGGTCGAAGAAGAACCAAAAGGTATAGAAGAAACTTTAGAAGATATTAAAGATAAAGTTAATGAACTTGTAGATATGGAAAAAGGGCAAGGGCAAGAAGAAGAACTTACAGAAGAAGACGAAGAAGCAGATACTAAAAATAACGAAGAACTTGCTAAACTTAAAAAAGAAATGGACGAAAAGAAGCAACAAGTAGAACAAGTTCTTACAAGTTTAAATGAAAATAAAATGATAGTAGTAAGTAGGGGAGATATTCAAAGGCATATTATAGCTGGAGAAAACCCGATATTTGCTAAGAAAAAAGCTAAAGAAGAAAAAATAAAAAGATTAGCCAAGAAGTTATGGGCTATGGATAATGAAACAATAAAGATTTTGGAAGAAACCCTGATAGCAAAGGGAGAAAAGAAAAGTAGCAAAATGAGTTCTGTGTTATCGCTTTTGGAAGATTAAGGAATTGCTGTTGGAAAGAATGGCATACGGATTTAGGGTGTGAATCCCTTGAAACGAAGTGAAAAGTAAAAGAAAAGCCAAAGCATAGGACAAGCTTATTTGTTATACACATTAAAAAAAGGAGGAATAAGAATTATGGGTATAAGAGTAATGCACGAAAATTCGGGTTCAAGAACTCGTGGGTTTGCTGTTAAAAGTGGCGATACAGTTTATCCTGGTCTTGTCGTTCAGAAAGAAGATAACGACACAATCAAGATACCGACAACTTTAACAGAACCTATGTTAGGTCTTGCGTTGGATTCAAACGTGTTATATCCTTTTCAGGCAACTGCACCTGATACTACAGCAGGTGAGGGATATAATTACCTTGATTACAACAGGCAAGGTCTTGTTGCTTACATAAGCAACGCAGAAGTAGAATTGTATGATGACAAAAGGGCGGCGGCTGGTGCTTCGCACCCAGTTGATTACAGCAAAACATATGCTGTTAATGAGCCTGTTTATGTTATCGCAAGTGGTAAGATTGACAACGCAACTTCAGGAAACACACAAGTTGGTGTTGTAACTGCTGTAGAAAATAATGGTTCATCAGCTCTTGTTTTAAGAGTTAAGTTGACCATTTAAAACTAAAAATTGAAAGGAGGGAATAAACTATGATGCCAACAGATTTAGAAAAATATAAGATTTACGCTTCAGAGGGTGAGAATAAAATTGATGCTAAGACTGCGGAAAAAGCACTTGACATTCTTTCTTCAAGCCCTTACGGTAAGAGCGTTATAGCGGCTCAGACAAAAGGCGAAATCAAAAGGGAACTTTACTACGAGGGAAGAATGAGAAAGGTATTTGATACCTACGTTCTTTCACAAGGTGAAGAAGCCGTTTTTGATGCTGACCTTGATGTTCCTGCTGTAGCGATTTCGGTTGAGGGTATCCCTGAAATGACAGAGGTTAAATCTGACAGAATCAGGATAGATACTGCTCCACTTACTTGTCTTTTCATCGTAAGATGGAACGAAAGTAATTTAAGAAAGTTTGACGTTCTTGAAGTTGCAAGAAAAAGGGGACTTGCGTCAGTTCAGTTAAGGGAAGATATCAAAGGATACAATCTTTTGAAATATGCTACTGACTCCTTAACAACTGGTCAGTCACCTGTAAGGTCACTTGCAGGAACAACTGCGGCTGATAATAACGCGGCTACAGTTACTGAAGCTTCTGGAAGACTTACACCTATCTCAATAGCTGAAGCTATTGGTGAACTAAGGGGTAAATTGCTTCCTGCTTCAACCATTATGGTAAATCCAAAAAGACTTACAGACTTGTTACTGTTTAACGTGTTTGCTTCTGGTGGAACAATTGCAGGAACAGGTGGGTTTGGTATTTTCGCACCAGCAGTTCAGGAAGAAGTTTGGAAAACTGGGCTTATGGGTGAAATTTTTGGCGTTCCTACATATGATTCTGTTGTTGTCCCAATGGCAGAAGCTTATGTTCTTGCACCGAAAGAATATCTTGGAAAACTGGCTATCAGAACAGATATTCAGGTTAAAACATTAGCTGACCCGAAATTCTTCGGTGATGTCTATATGATTTACGAAGATATCGGTTTTGTAGCAAGGTTCGTAAAAGGTATTGTAAGGATTGACATATAATCCTTAGTATAACATTTATAAGGGGGCAGGAATTAACTCCTGCCCCTTTATAAGAAAAGAATTGAAAAGAAAACAGGAGGAAATAAAAATGAAGAAATTTACTTGTAATTACAAAGGTTCACCGATGAGGCTTTATTTGAAAGGAAAAAACGGAAAAGAAATAAACGATTTTACTTTTGGTAAAGTGTTATCAGAAAATGATATTCTTAATAAAGACGTATTTAAAGAAAGTTATGAAAAAGGTTTAATTCGTGCATTTATTAACAAAGGCTGGATTATAGAGGGTGAAGTTAATGTTAAAAATAAAATTACTGGAACACCCCAACCTATGAAGAAAATAGAAAAACCACAAGGTGCTACAAGCGAAGAAGCTGACGCTTATGCAGAACAACAAGAAAATGATAAAACTGCTGAAGAAAAAATAGCAGAAGCCGCGGCAGAGTTTGGAGCAAAAGTAGAAGATAAACCAGCCGATAAAAAAGTTGAAACTAAAACAGAAGCTAAGCCTAAAGCGAAAACAACAACAGCTAAAAAAACTAAGGCTAAAAAAGAAATTAAAAAAATAGACGCTGAAGAGTCAAAACCTGAAGCACCTAAGCCAGAAACAAAAGAAGCTGAAGCAAAAGAAGAAGACGACTTCTTGTAATATATTTAACAAGCTCACAGGAGGATATATATGAAAAAGATACTAATGGTGTTAATGACACTATTACTATGTAGTGTTAGTGCCTTTGCCTCATTAGAAATACACAAATTTGATGGTAGAGTAGCAACTTTAAGGTGGGACGTAATAGGTGGTGCTACAGGCTATATGGTAACTCGTAATGCCAAAACACAAGACGCTAATAACTGGAACTCTAAAGACGATGGAACAAAAGTAATCTATACAACACCTACACTTAAAGCTAATAGTGTTTATAATATTGTTGTTGTTCCATATACTTCAACAGGATTAGACTGGACAAAGGCTACAAATTCAGTTACGATTGCGGCTAATGTTGACGCACAGCCTCAAAGGATAATTGGGGTAACAAGCTTAACAGCCCCGTTCCCTAAAACTTTATATACTATTACACCAGCTACAGGGGAAACTTTTGTTGTTAAAAGTATCAAAATAGGTGGTGAAGCAACAAGGTCTTTGACTTCAGTTGAAATTGCTGGTTCAGTTAAAGATTATTTTACAAGATATTTTTATTTTAGTTATTTACAAGAATATTACCAATATAATTACCTTGTTTGCGACCAAGATGAAACTTTAAATTTACAAATTCTTGGTGGTGACGGTGGCGACCATACTTATGTAATTGAGTATTGGAATCTACCTTATGGAGAGTAAAATGGAAAAAAAATATGATAAAGAAGAATTAGATGTAGGACAAGTTATAGAAGAAGAACATAAACCTACTTATGAGATGATAAAGAAAACGCTGGAAGAAACTGGCGAATTGCCATCTCCTGAAGAAGTTTATGACCATATTGCTAAAGACCACCTTGATGAATATGATAATTATTATACAGGTCTTGTTCAAATGGAAGAGGAACTTAAAGAACAAGAAAGTGATATGGAAGAAGTGGAAGAGGGAACGGAAGAGGAAGAAACAGAAGAAGAGCCAAATTTTGAAGAGGATATAGAAGAAACAGCAGAAATGGTATATAGTTCAAACGACCAACTTAAAGCTTTAGAAACGGCTATAGCCCAATGGCGTAAAAAGTTTGAAAAAGCAAAGTCTGAAACAGAAAAAGAAATAGCGTTAGAATATATTTATGAATTAGAATCTGAATTAGAATTTGCTAAACAACAATCTGGAATACACGCTTCTCTGGTAAAAAAATATAGAGAAGAAAAAGATAGAAAAGAGTGGGCTCTTGTAAGTAAATCTGACAATAGCAAAGTTCTTAAATGGTTTGGAACAGAAAAGCCAAGTGACGAAGCTGTTGAAAAAGAAGAACGTAGAGTTCAATATTTTAAAAACAAGGGGTAATATTATGAAAAACACAACCATACAATTAAACGGTGGCACTTATTACGGTCAAACAGACGGTAAATATTTTTATTTTAATGAATTTGATAGACTTGAGATGGGTGTAGATAAGATAGAAATATCTGAAAAACAGGTAGAAGCCGAAGAAAAGAAACCTTATACGGTTGTGCTTAATTGTAATTTAAGTTATACAGTATATGCTATAAATAAAGAAGAAGCAGAAATAGAAGCCGAAAACATAGAACTCCCACCTGCTTATGAAACTGATACATTTGAAATAGTAAAAATATATGAGGGTGATGAGGGTAATGTAAGAGCTTTTAAAGAAAAGAAAAAAGCTAAAAAAATATCAGCAAGAGAGAAGATATTTTTACCCGAAGACGCAGAACTTTTATGTGATAGTTGTATCGTTGTATGGGACGGTAAAAAAATAGTATTTAAAGGTGCTTCTACAGACGCTAATTTTTATTATAAAGGTCAGGAAGTATTATTTGATTATGACGGTGACCCCTATATTATGGAAGAACCTGTTCAAGAACCTCTTGACCCAAAAGAACCTAAGAAAAAACCGTCTATGGTTGAGGAAGAAATGAAAGAAGAAATTAAAGAAGAAGAAGAACAAGCAGATAAAGAAACTACTGAAGATATTGAAGAAGTTGTAGAAGAAGTAAGAGAAGAAGAAGAGCCAAAACAACCTGTTAAAAAGGTTGAGGAAGAAATGGAAGTTTCAGATATTGTAAAGCCAGACGTAGAAGAAACAGCCCGTGAATTAGATAAATCAGTTGAAGAACTGGCACGTATAAAGAAAGAGATTGAATAAGGAGGTAGATTATGTTTGATTCGTTTGAAACTGAAAGTTATAAGATAGAAATAGTTAAAAATAACGGTGGAGCTTTTAAAGTATACAATATAGATGGCACTTTGATGGAAACTGTATCAAGTATCAAAGAATTAGTGGCTGAAAAATATATTGTAACAGACCAAGTGGCTGAACTTAAAACTCAATGTGAAGAAATATTTAAAGAAGAATTATCACAGTTGCAACACGCTTATTTTTTATATCAGGATAAATCTGGATTTTTTTCAAAGTATTTTAAAGATATAACATTTACATATAAATTAAGTAAAACATTTTCAAAAGAAATACATAAGAAAATTATTGAAGAAATACAAACCTATATTACTTCTATTATAAGCGATAAACACCTGCCTATAAGTGTAAACGAAAATAAACTTGAGGTTATTTTTACTGTTAATCCTAACAGTTATTTAAAGTCTTTTAATGCTATGTATGATAAAATTATGGTTGACGGTAACTATTCTCTTATAGACCAAGCTCTTGAGATGATACAGGCTGTAGACTTTATTTATGACGTATCTGTTAATATAATGGAAATTGCCGATAAGTATCAATAAGGTGGTTTTAATGAAAAACCTTAAAGCGAATACTCCAGTCGAACATATAGCGTCTACCTTAACTAACTGGGAGGGTGAAGACGTTAATGAACTTAGAGAATATCTGGTTAATAACTATGAGGGAATTGGTTTAACAGAAGCTAAGGCTGAAGCTCTGATAGACGAATTTTTTGATAAATTTGGTGCAGTATCTGTTCCTATGAACGAAGACGTATTTCCTGTAGTGGAAAAATATTTGACAGCTCAACAAGTAAAAGCTGTAGAAACACAAGTATTGTTATCACCAAAAACTAATAGGTTGTTTGATTATATTCTTGAAAATGATTTTTGGAGCTGGGTAAATAATTTTTATTTTAAAGATAGGGCTGAAATAATAGAAGATTTAGGCTCTTTTGACGAGGTAAATGAAGCACAAAAAATTATTGAAATTTTAAACGAATTATCGTATATTTTAAAGGACTTAGACGTTAAGAACCGAGCTGAATTAAATATTATACTTCCTGAGCTTAAAACAGCTTTTGGGTATAATCAGGTTTATGTTCTTAAAACTATGGTAAAATTGATGATAAAATTATTAAATATAGATATAAGTGATTTTAAAGAAACTGAAGATATACAAGAGGAACAAAGGCAAGAAGTAGAACCAGCATTATATGAAGAAACGCCTATGGCGGCTAATGAAAATTAGTTATAAAATACTATTTTATAAATAAGACAAAGGAGGAGAATTGCTATGAAAAGGATTGGAATTGCTGTATTAGTATCTATTTTTTTAGCCTCGAACTTGTTTGCGATGAGTGGAGTAAAGCGTCTGAAAGACAGGGTAGTAAGTTCTTTTAAAAGTGAAGTAAAATCAGAGGTGGACAGCAAGAAAAAGAACCTTATGAAAGAGTTTGATGAGGTTCGCAAGACAGCCAACACGGTTACTGAAATGTGGGAAGCTTACAATCAGGCAAAACTTGACCTACAAAAGGCAAGGGATAATAAGGCTGATATTACCGAAATTGTTGCACATCTGCTTGTTATAAGCGAGTGGGCTAAATTACTTGATAGAAACGATATATTGTCTTGGCAATATAATAATATTGGCTGGGAGTTCATTAAAAAATTTAATGAGGTTACAGCAGACGGCACAAAAAAGGTAGATAAGGCTAAACAATATCTTACAGAGGGAAAGAGATATTTAGAGATAGCTAAAAAATTAGAAGAAAAGTTGGAAACTGGTAAAGATAGAAAAGAAGCTATAGATAGAAATTTAAAATATATAATAGCAAAAGAATTGCTATTTAAATAAACGAAATGAAAGGAGGCAAAAAGGATGATTAAAAAATTATGGGCAGTAGCAATAGTAGTTGCAATACTTGTTTTTGCAGGTTGTTCAACTTTGGAAAAGATTGGAAGAGTAGTAGCGTCAGATGTTGTTGATGAAGCAGGAAAGATTGCCGAAGAAGAGATGGCTAAAGTAACGGACAAAATTGCTGAAGTTAAAGAAAAGGTGGCTGTTAAAGATTATGTTGTAGAAAAAGGGGATTGTCTTTGGACTATTTCGGAAGACCAATATGGCGACCCATTTTTATGGACAGCTATTTACAAGGATAATAGGGATAGTATTGAAAACCCAAATATAATTGAAATAGACCAAGAATTAAAAGTAAGATACGACCATAGCTCTAATGACTGGGCTAAAGCAAGAAAAGAAGCCTATGAGTATGGCGAATAAAAATCAAAAACCGAAAGGAGTATTAGCGATGGGAAATGAAAAAGTATTAACGAAAGAGGACTTAACGAAAAGATTTGAAGACCTGTTTAAGAGCAAACAGGCAGTAGAAAAAGAATTAGGGCAGATACAATTGGTAGCAAATCAAAAAAGCACTCAGTATCAGCAGATTCAGGGTGCTATGCAGGACGCTGGAGAACTTTTGGCACAGATTGTTGGTGTGGAAGAAGCTCAAAAGATTATAAATGAGGTTCAAAATCCTAAACAGGAACAGCCTAAAAAAGAAGAAAAGGTTGAAGAACCTAAAAAATAATTTTTAGGAGAAAAAAATGGGTAGAGGATTTGGAAAAGGCTTTGGTCAAGGTCAAGGCAAAGGTATGGGCAGAGGCTTTGGCAGAGGTATGGGTAATGGGAGTGGACAAGGTATGGGACAACCAGGTGGAAGAAGAATGAATAGAAATATGAATCCTTGTCCAAGTGGTGGTCAAGGGTTTGGTCAAGGACAAGGCAGAGGACTTGGTAAAAACCGATAAATTATAGGAGGTAATAACAGATGGCGGCTAAAACAGATGCTGAAATTGGTAACAAGGTAAGAACGCAAATTGCAGGGCTTACGCTTGGTGACAATGAAGAAATTACAAAGGTAAAAATCATTACTGTTGTTGAGGTTAAAAATACAGTAAGCAATTTTACTTTCACAAAAGGTGCAAAGGGGTCTGAATTAAATAAGTATAATGCAGACGATGAAGAGCTAAACGACCTTTGGTAAATTAGGAGAACAAAATGGCAAGAACAAAATTCTTTGCTAATCAGATAAATTTATCTAACACAGAGGTTAATTCTACTATTATACCTATAGACACAGCCGAAAAAGGTGTGCATATTGGTGCAGGAATACAAGTTGCACAGCAATTTACTGTTGACTGGCAACACGGAGATATAGTATTAAAGAATGAGAATATTATTGGTCCGAGTGACATTATTTTGGACGGAAGTTCTCCATCTGGTTGGATTAGAATACTTGATAATGTAACAGGTAATCAGTCTATAGAAATGTTAAATGGTGGCTCAAATCAAATGTATATAGACCAGCACTCTGGTGGTCTTTTATTGGATGTATCTGGTGGTGGTGGGTTTATTATTGACGGCACAAACGGTGGTGGAATCGATATAACTTTAGGTAGTAGTAGTGGTATGGTAATAACAGATAACAATACAGGGCACGGTGGATTTCAAATAGATTTTGACGCTGAGGGCTCTGGACCGATTGAGATGAGAGCCCCTGGCTCAACCATATCGCTAATAAATAAAGACGTAACAGCTCATAGTGGGCAAATTAACTTACGAAACGAAGCACAAGCTGGTGGTGGTTCTCAAATTTTAATAGAGTCTGTTTATGATACTCCTATCATTATAGACGGTGGTGGTGATATAGATATATTTACTGGTGCTACTGGGGGTATGAGAATACACGCTCTTGGTGGGTCAAATCAAAACATACAAATAGAGTCAACTGGTATAACTTCTATGATAGCTCATTCAACTAATGCGGGTGGGGCTATTAAAATAGAAGCTTCAAGTGGGGGTATGGATATAGATGGGGCATTAGGTATTTGGGCTGATAGTAGTGCAGGGTCGATAATAATAACCAATGGGGATAGCACACAGATATCTATGCCATATTCAACTGGTGATTGGCAGATACAAAGTGGATACGCTGGTGGTCAGATATATACGAGCATTAACGGTGTTGATATTAGGATGCAAGACGGTGGTGCTGGAAGTTATTTTGAGTCTTCAGGGACGAATACTAAATTAGGTATGTATGGTGGAGGGGCTGGTGGTTTTGTTACACTTGATGACAGTTTTTCAATTATCAGATTAGAAGAGGGTGGACAAAATCATTATATACAAATAGACGGAACTGGAATATATATGGACGCAACTACTAATTCTGGTTCTTTTAATCTTGACGCAGATAATATTGCTATTACAACAGTAACAGGATTTTCTGTAACAAATTCAACGTCTGGAACTATTGATTTAATAAACAATGCGACTTCAAGTGGTATCAATATTACAAACAACAATCACGGTAATATTTTTGTGACAAATTCATACGGTAATGGTATGGTAAAACTGATAGACGCAACAGGGCAACAAATTACATTAAATGACCAAACAGACGGAAGTAGAATGGTATTTAAAGCTGACGGACCAGGATTAAGAACTTATTTATCTACAGGAGCTGGTTGGTATGTTGATTCTAATGGTGGTGGTATTAACTGGAATATAGGTAGCAGTAGTGGGGTTAATATAGCAGACGGTGGAAACAGTTGTGGAGGATTTAATGTTGATTTAAGTGGCGGAGGAGGACATATATATTTAATAAATCGTGATTCAGGGTATAATGTATATTCTTCTTTGGAATTAAGTGTAGGAACAGGAAGTTCTCAAGCTCAATTATGGGCTTATGACGGAATAAATAATGTATACAGCTATGTTCAATTACCAAATACAGATTCTTCTCCACTTTATTTATATAATTATAGTGGGGTTAGTAACGCATATTCTTATATGACACTACCAAATAGTGTTGGTTCTACGTCAGATTGGTATAATTATGATAGTGGGAATAGTGTTTATTCTTATATACAATTATATAATGATGGAAGTGGTATGTTTTTATATACTTATAATGGAAATGCTGGGGCTAATCAATGGGGTTCAAGATTAGATTTAAAAGCTGATGGAACTTATCTTGAATTACAATCATTTGACCAGGGTGTTGCAAATGAAACTACTCGCTTAAAATTAGCAAGTGACCATACAAATTATTCTGGGGCTGAATTAGAAACTAATGCTGGAGATATAAAACTTATAAATTCCAGCACAAGTGTAAGTGGAAGCATTTATATAACAAATAACTCTGGAGGAGGTAAAATAAGACTTGAAGAAACGTCTTCTGGTGGAAATAATTATTATGAAATTGACCATAGTGGAACAATTCAAAGATTAAGAAATGACGCTGGTGGACTTCAAATAGATACTTCTGGTGGGGCTGGTTGCACTTGGGACGCAACGAACTCTGGAGGGGTTCAAATTCAAGTAGATAATGGTTCTGGATTTAAAGTTTATGACGCAGGTGCAGGTAACGGAGGGTTTCAAGTAGATTTGCAATCGACAGGTAACGGTGGTATTCAATTACAAAATCTTGATACAAATACAACAGCTATAAGATTTTATGCTCTTAACGGAGGAATAATTTCGATATCAGGTAATGGATATAGTGTAGGAAATAATACACAAGGTCAAATGAATTTTACCAATTCAGCGTCAACAACTCCTGGTATGAATTTTCAAGAAACTCACGGCAATATCACAATGATTACTGGAACTGGTTCTATTGATATAACACCTCAAGGAAGATTATTATTATTATCAAATAGTTCTTATGTTCAATTAACAGCTAATCAGAATCTTGATATAGACGTTGGAACGTCTTCAACTTTTGATACTGCTTCAGGAATGTCTTTTACTAATTCAACAAGTGGTGCTATAAGTATAACAAATAGTGCTGGTGGTATTGATATTGATTCAACATTAGGGTTTTCAGTATTAAATGCCGCGGGGGCAAGTCAACTTGATATAGTTAATAGAGGCACAAGTGGTTTATTGCTTCAGAATAGGAACAATAATGGAAATCTTCAAATACATAATTACACATCTGCTGGAAATTTAATAATTCAACAGCAAGGTGGTGGTGGAAAAGTTCAAGTATTAAGCGATGGTGGTATAGATATTACAAACACAGTTCTTGATAGAATACTTATTGATGATAGTGGTAATGGAGCGATGATAATTAGAAAGAGTAATGCTGGTTCGTTGACAATTGATAATAATATTTCTGGTGGTAACTTCTTTGTTATATCTCAAGGAAACCTTGATGTTGATGTTGAAAATGGTATTACAATTGATAATAATACAAGTGGTAATATTGCAATAACAAATAGCGTTGCAGGTGGTTCGTTAAATATTTATAATGATGCAGGACCAGGTGGAACAGGGGATATACAAATATATTCTGGAAGACACATAAATTTGGCGAATTTTACAGGAGATATAGGTATAGTAGCAAATCAAAATATTTCAATAGGAACTATAAATGGAACACTTCAAGTTGTTGGCACAAGCACATATATTTCAGGTTCGACAAGTGGAACAGCTTCTTTAAACGGAGCAACAGGAATTAGTTTAATAAATACAACAAGTGGAAATATAGTAATAACAAATTCAGTAACTGATGGGCAAATACAATTAGCAACAACAGGAACTACAGATGAAATTGATTTGACAGCAACGACAATAGATATAAATGGTGACGCTGATGTAAGTGGAACGCTTACAATGGGTGAAATTGAGATACCTACCATTTCTGGCTCTGACCCAGCCGATTCTCCAAATGCGGGAACTGCACGATTCAGAACTGATACGGACACTCTTTGGATATACAATGGTTCGAGCTGGGTTTCTACAACTTTAACTTAATCTGGGGGCTAATCTTATGAAAGTTAATAATGTAAACGATATAGACTGGGATTATTGGGATTTTGATAAGTATATGCTGGATGACGAAACGCATTATGCTACAACATACTTTTTTTTCTCAGGAGAGGCTAAAAAATATGTTGCAGTTTTTGACAATATTTGGTATAATGAATACAATGAAGTTTATGAATATGACCACGATAAAGGGATAGGATTCCTTGAGGGAATCTATGAAGAGAACGGAAAAGAATTAAAAGGAAAGGATTTTGACGATGCGATTGAGATTCTTGAAAAAGAATACGGAGCAGAGATAGAGTTGAACTGATAGGAGGATAAGCCTATGAAAACAAATCAAAAAAAATATATTATTTATCCGTTTAAGGGATAAGCCACGCCTATGAAAAGAGAAAAAAAAATCAATAAAGGAGGTAGTCTACCTTTGAATAAGGTTAAACTAATTTTTTTATCACTTTTAATTTTGTGTTGTGTTGCTTTTACTCCACAATATACAAATGAAGCCACTACGGAATTAAGTGATATACTGAAACAAATAAAACATTGGTCAAATTTTTGGACAGACTATTATAAAATTGATGGAATGGAAGATATTTTGACTGGTAGAATAATAAGTTCTACAAAAATTGAAGATTTAACAATATGTTTGATACAACACGAAAGTCGATTTGAACCAAGAAGTAAAAGCTGGGAAAAAACAACTAAATGTTATTCTTGGGGGTTAATGAGGCTTTTACCGAATACTGCTCGTGGACTTGGGTGGGGTGGTCAAGACCCTGAAGAACTTCTGGATACCAATTTAAATATAAAACTTGGTATTAAATATTTATGTTGGCAGATTAAAAGATATCAATGTATCAAACGAGGCGTAGCCGCCTATAATGCAGGGCATACAAAATATACGTCTGATAGCAGAACAAGATATATAAACCAATGGTATGTAAATAAAGTGTATCATCACGGCTATATAGCTTATAGAATACATTATAGGGGTCAATTGTAGTTATATAAAAGTATTTTATAAAGAAGTAAATATGATTACAATTTGGAGGTATTGCTATGACTGTATCTGAATTTATTCCTTTAATAAAGGATATGGGAGAAGTTTATTCTGTTTCCGTAGACGGAAATTGGAACGAAGTTGAGCTTGAAGATGTTAGTGAAATGATGAACGATTATTATGTTCTTCTTTCTGATAAAGAATTTATTGAAAAATGGAACGATAAATATGGATTTAGCCCTACTCTTGATTATGATTCAAACGATAATTATGAGGAAATGTATCTTCCTATGTATTTTTATATAGACTTTGAAGATGGTGGAGAGGTAATATGGGATTTTAGCGATTGGCGTGAAGACACAGAGGGCAATTTGTTTGTTCAACAGGAAAGTGAACAGGCAAAAGCTTTTTTAGAAGCTACAGGTAGTGATGACGGATGGGATATTGATATAAATGAGTTAATGAATAAAGTAAAGGAAAATAAGAAATAATGACTTGACGTGAGGAGGGATAAATGGAAAGAACATTTGATAATGTTTTTGAAGCGACTTTAGTAGTAAAAGGTAGTTCTAAGGTATTAACAAATGATATTCTCTTGATTGAACATATTAAAAAATCAGCTAAAGCAGGAAAAATGACATTAAAAAATTTAAATGTTGATTATCTTCACGCTCATTCTGGTAATCGTAAAATACCCAGTTATTCTATTGTTCTGATAGTAGAGGAAAGCCATATCGCCATATATACATATCCTGAAAAGAATACGGCTCATATCAATATAGCAACGTGTTCAAGTCAAAAAAGCCTTAATGCTATAATTAAATATTTTAAAAAAGTATTTGAAGTCAAAAGTGAAAATGATATGAAAATAATAAATATATAAAGGAGATGAATCCTTTTGGAATATAATTTCAATCTTAACAAAATACTTGAAGTAATAATTTATGAACTTAAATCTCAACCTGGGAACAATATAACGGATATGATAATTAATAAGAATATAAATCTTATTGAGGAATATATTGTAGGATATCTACAAGAATGGCTGTATGATAATGACCTATCAGAGATGAACCTTTACGAATTGAAAGAATATATTGTAGGGTTGCTAACGGAGAAACTTAAAAATGATGGAAATGATACAGCTAACAATAAATATAATCGTTAAATTTATCCTTTGTATTGTAATAACATTAGTTTCAGTCACTTGTATAGGAGTTATAGGGATGATTTCTTATGCTCTGCACCAAGTGTCCTCAAATCCAGAGATGTCCGTTAAAAAGCAATTCTGGTTCGGTATAGGGGCGTTTGTGGGATATTTTATTACAGGAACTATATTCTTCATATTCTATTATCTTTTAGAGCACTTGATATAAAAATCCTTTGTTTTTTAGTTATAAAATTCTATTTTTAAAAGGATATTTATGTCTATACAGGAGTATACAATGAGGAAAATCTTATTTTTTATAATGTTTCTGGTATTTATGGTAGGAACGGCTTATGCCGAAATAACTTATAATGATGTTACAGGAACTGCTGGAGAAGACACAGAGTTTACACAAGAATATACACATTCAGGAGCTAATGGGTTATTATTAGTTTGTATAGATTTGATACCAGATTCTGGTCAATTTGTAGATAAAGTTTATTATGGGTCAGTAACTTTGTCATCAGACAATATTGTAGTTCAAACAAGATTTGATACCAGAACAGAGGTATGGTATCTTGTAAGCCCAGCAGTTGGAACTGACGATGTGGTTGTGCAATTGACGGCAAGTGCTAAAACTATTATTAGTGTAGTGTCTTTAACTGGTGTAGACCAAGATAATCCATTTTATTATTGGACAAGTGTATCAGGAACGCAAGTAACTTCTCTTTTTGCCATAATACAAGAACAAGTAGGTAATTCTATTTTAGGTATGGGTTGTGCTACAGGATTAGCTGAAACTTATGCACTTCCAGGTCAGACTTTATTGTGGAATATAACTTATGGTGATGAAATAAGAACACAATCAGCGTATGCTGAATCTACTAATACAGGAACGGTAGTTGTTCCCAATTATCTTAATCAGGTAGCAAATTTCTCAACATTGTTTTTTAATATCAAGGCGGCTCAATAATGAGAAAATTATTATTTATAATTCTATCTGTTTTAATAACATCAAATATATTCGGTGCTATTGCTTATGACAATGATTCAAGCACATTTGGAACTTCTGCTAATTTTTCCTTTTCTCATACCTGTTCAGGAAATAATAGAGTTTTAGTTTTAGCAATAGCAAACAGAGATGATGAAACTGTTTCGACTGCCACATATAACGGAGTGGCTATGACACAAGCTATAAGCGATGAAAGATTGGGTATGATAGCTGAATTGTGGTATTTATTTAATCCTGCAACAGGAAGTAATACTGTAAGTGTATCATTAAGTGGTTCAGGCGAAACAGTAATTGGTGTCATAAGTTATACTGGAGTTGACAGTAGTGGTATAGGAGCAACTGCTTCTACTAATAATCTTGCTAATAATGTTAATGTGAATATTACTACAACAAAGGCTAATAGTTTAATAGCAGGTTTTGTTTGCCACGATGACGGCGGTGATACTTTTACTCCAGGAACAGGAATAACAGGTAGATGGACAGAAAATACAGGAACAGGGGCAGTTGATATAAAAGGAGAGGGACACGATAGACTCGTAACAACTGCACAACTTTATAATATGGCGTATACTTTTAGTGCGAGTGATAGGAATGTAATATTAGAAATGGAATTACAGGAATTTGTTCCTACACCTACTGTAACACCAACTATAACTCCTACAATAACAGAAACTATAACTCCTACAATAACAGAAACTATAACTCCTATAATAACAGAAACAGTAACTCCTACAATAACACAGACAGTAACTCCAACAGTTACAGAAACAATAACACCTACTATAACAGAAACTATAACGGAAACCATTACAGAAACAATAACAGAAACAATAACAGAAACAATAACAGAAACAATAACCCAAACAATAACAGAAACAATAACCCAAACTATAACACCTACTATTACACCTACTATTACACAGACAGTAACACCAACAGTTACAGAAACTATAACGGAAACAGCCACACCTACTATAACGGAAACAGCCACACCTACTATTACACAGACAGTTACAGAAACAATAACAGAAACAGCCACACCTACTATTACACAGACAGTTACAGAAACAATAACTCAAACAGTAACTCCAACTGTTACAGAAACTATAACAGAAACAATAACCCAAACAGTAACCCAAACAGTAACCCAAACAGTAACCCAAACAGTAACCCAAACAGTAACACCAACAGCCACACCTACTATAACGGAAACAGCCACACCTACTATAACCCAAACAGTAACTCCAACTGTTACAGAAACTATAACAGAAACAGTAACCCAAACAGCCACACCTACTATAACCCAAACAGTAACTCCAACTGTTACAGAAACTATAACAGAAACAGTAACCCAAACAGTAACCCAA
>Ga0272441_10003140_pt1 | contig 32024 bp, 32 predicted proteins | sample SSMProp6N_FD_193582 | JGI IMG/M metagenome (GOLD analysis project Ga0272441, IMG submission 193582) | Marine sediment archaeal communities from Little Sippewissett salt marsh, Falmouth, MA, United States - SSM-Prop-6N | ecosystem: Environmental > Aquatic > Marine > Wetlands > Sediment ... | reverse complement strand
CGCCGTTTTGATCGCCCGCTGCACGGCACGGGAAAATCCCCTGAGGGCATCACCCTTCTCCCGCAGCGTTCCCTCCCCGCTTATGAAAACGAGTTCGTCGTAATCCGGGATGCCCCACTCCGCCAGTTCAAAATAGCGGGCCTCGTAACCCCGTTCCTCCAGCTCCACGGTCTCATAATTTTTATAGGGACCCATGATCGCGTCGACCTTGTTCGAAACGAGGGACTGCACAATGGCGAATCCGACGTTTACCGGCTCATAGCGTGAGACCCCGTTCAGGTCTGCAAAGGCTTTCAGCAGAATATCCATCATGCCCGGTACGGTGTACCCGATGACTTTTCCATCGAGATCGCCCGGTTTCACGATCCCCTTGTTCCCGAGAAAGAGGAGCACGCTTAAAGGATGTTCGACAAGCCTGCCGACCACTTTGATTTTCAGACCTTCCGACGCACCCATAATCGACTGGGGGGCATAGGAAACGGCGAGGTCAACGTTGTTCGATGCCGCCAGCTTCAGGGCATCCGTCGTCGCGGAGGGGCTCAACATCTCCACCGTCAGCCCTTCCTCGGCGAAAAATCCCTCTTCCTGCGCCACGTAGAGCGGAAGGTGATCTATGTTGGGAAACCAGTCCAGCATGATGCTGATCTTCTGTGCACCGTATGCAGGAAGGCAAAAAAAGAGCATTACAATCACGACACTTTGTACCAGCCCACATCTCAATATTTTCTTCATATTCCTTTTCTCCTCAATTGTTATTGCCAGGTGACAATTCTTTTTTCCAGAAAACCGACAAACACCCACATGGCCAGGCCCATGAAGGAAAGCCAGAGAATCGCCGCAAAAACGATATCCACATTCAACCGGGCGTTTGCCTGAATCATTATATATCCCAACCCCTGCTGCGCCCCCACCCACTCGCCGATAACGGCACCGATCGTGGCGACGGTAACGCCCACCTTCAGTCCCGAAAAAAAGAAGGGGAGTGCCCAGGGCCAGTAGAGCAGCCGCATGGTGTCGCCGAATCCCGCCCCCATGAGCTTGAAGAGCAATACATACTCGGTGCCGCAGTTCTTATATCCTTCGAGGAGGTTGACCGTAATAGGAAAGAATATAATAATCGCCGCCATCAGGACTTTACTGGCAATCCCGTACCCGAGCCAGATCACCAGGAGCGGAGCCAGTGCAAAAACGGGAATCGCCTGCGAAACCACAAGAAACGGAGAAAGGGCCCGCTCTATCGACGGATGGGCGAACATGAGCGTGGCGAGTGGAAGAGCAACGAGAAGTGAAAGAGCGATTCCCAGGAGAATCTCCAGAGCGGTCACACCGGCATGGGGCAGCAGAAGGGGCGCCTTCAGCACGGCAACGCTGATTATTTGGGCTGGTGCGGGCAAGATGAAATCGGGTATCGAAAACACCCTGCAGGAAATCTCCCAGGCTGCAAGGAAAACAATAACGATCGCGAAAGAGAGGTACCGGGGATCTTTCATGGTTTCCACCCTTCCCCGTCGACCGGTTCCAATACCGCATGATGGTTCGTCACTTCCTGCTGCAACTGTTCGAGGATATACTCCTTCATCGCAAGAAGCTCGGGATTGCTGCTCTTCCGGGGTTTCGCAGACTGGGGGGTGAAGCGCCCGAAGATTCTCATGGGAAAGGGTGTCAACAGGAGTACTTCGTCGGCAACCAGCAGGGCTTCCTCCACATCGTGAGTGATCATCACGATTGTTTTTTGAAATTCACTCTGCAGCAGGAGGAGCAGTGACTGGAGGCTTCGCCTGGTAATGGCGTCCAGCGCCGACAGGGGTTCATCGAGAAGCACCAGTTCGTGTTCGAACATGAGCGTCCGCACGAGAGCGCATCGCTGTCGCATGCCACCCGAAACTTTCCGGGGCGGATAGTTTTCGAATCCCTGCAATTCAAGGCGCTTGAAAAGATACAGTGCCTTGTCCCGCGCATTCCCGTCCCGTTTCGACATCCGCGCCGGGAGAAGGGCATTGTCGAGAAGTGAAAGCCACGGCAGCAGGAGATCCTTCTGCTGCATGTAGGCGGCGTCCCTCCCGACGTTTTCCAGCCGCTCACCACGCCAGGAGATCTCGCCCCGGTCCTTTGCCACCACCCCCGTGAGTACATCAAAGAAGGTACTCTTTCCGCACCCCGAGGGGCCCACCAGGGCGGTAAAACCGCCCCGGGGAACGGTGACTTCAAACCCCTCAAAGACGGTAAGCTCATCAAAGCGTTTTGTCAGATTCGAAACTGCAAGCATGGATCACGTTCTTCTTATACGCTGTGGCGCCTGTCTCCGAAACGATGCAGCATCGTCCATTACGATCCCTCTCATCGGATCAGGCCCCCGTTTTCAATCCCGCCGACAGCGCCAGTACCTTGCCGGCAACTTCGTCGGGCGTCTTTCCCAGGATACGGATCACCGGTTCCTTCCCCACGTCACCCCGGTCAAATATCATGTCGGGAACGGAATCCCGCTGTGAAAGGACATGATTCGTCCCCCACTCCAGGGACGATCCTTCCCGCAGCTTTATCTCCGCCGGTTCGTCGGCACGACTGAACTCGGCGACATCGTATCCGCGGTCCCGGCAGAGCTCCACCAGTTCCTCGGAAAACCGTATATCCATGGCGGACCGGAATGAATCGTCATACCGCATTACCGTGAGAACGATCTTCGCCACATGGCGGGATACGTCGAAAGCGGGGTCATGAAGCGTCTCGGCCTTCTCGCCGACCTTCACTATCCTGCCCGGAATCGCCGCCACGTCGCCGGGCCCCGTCGCATGGGGAAGTGCGCAGGCAAAGTTGGATTGGATCTCCGGTATGATGTTTCCGCAGTTCCCTTCCTTCAGTCGCTGCACCGCCGCTTTCAATTCCTGGAGGCAGCGGTATCGCTCACTCTCGCGAAACAGGGCGGCACAATGATTTGTGGGACCATGCCCTGCACCGATGCGGAGGGAAAACCTGATTGCCGTGGTAATGTACTCCTTCGCATTCTTAACCGCGTCGTAGACCGTCATCTCCCGGGCGAGGCCCGTGGCAATGGCGGCCGATATGGTGCAACCCGTCCCGTGGGTATCCTTCGTGTCGATCCTCTCCGCTGCGAACTCGTGGAATTCCCGGCCGTCATAGAGGATATCGAGGGCGTCGCCGGTCATGTGACCGCCCTTGACGAAGACATGCTTTGCACCCATGTCGCCGATGATCTCGGCCGCCTTCTTCATGTCTCCGACCGTCTCTATCGTGATCCCCGAAAGCTCCTCCGCTTCGGGCACATTGGGGGTGATGACGAAGGCACGGGGAAGAAGCAGTTCGACCAGGGTCTTCTTTGCCTCCTCCCTGATCAGCATGGCGCCGCCCTTCGCCACCATAACGGGGTCGACCACCAGTTTCTCCACGCCGTACTGCTCAATCTTCCGCGCCACCGCACCGATGATGCCGGAACTGGCAAGCATCCCCGTCTTTGCCGCATCGATCCCGATATCACCGGCAACGGCATCAAACTGCTTTTCGATAAACTCGATGGGAACTTCGTGGATACCATGCACACCCAGCGTATTCTGGGCCGTCAGGGCCGTCACCACGCTCATGCCGAAACCGCCGAGGGCGGTAATTGTCTTCAAATCCGCCTGAATACCCGCACCGCCGCCGGAATCGGACCCGGCGATGGTAAGCACCCTTTTCACATCCATCTTATTGAACCTCCTTGAAATACCGGACAATCAGGAGACAGCCCGACGCTATCGAGATGTGTCCTTCCGGTCCGCTCAATCTGTTGCTGATGCCGTAAGGAGTTCCGACTCTCATGACACCATCCGCAAGGGGATATTCGAATCCCCTGATTGTGATTCCCGTCACTTCCGACGAAAGGGGCAGTAATGATACGGTACCCCCCTTTTCTCCCTTTATTTCGCAGGAATTTTTCACCGCGAAGAGTTCGCATGATTCATCAACGATCTTTGCGGGAACGCCCTCGTCCGCCGCCATAACGAGCAGCGAAATATTCGCCAGACTGTGATCGATCCGTCCGCCCAGCGCCCCGAATATGAGAATCTCGCGTGGTTCCATGTCGATGGCATGCTGAAGGGCAAGCTGGGTGTCCGTTTCGTCCTTGTCCGTCCGGTACATATGGACTTCGCTTCCCCTCTGAACGAGGTCGTTCAGCATCTCTTCCTCGATCGAATCCATATCGCCGACAATCATGTCCGGAACGATATCGAAGTAGGCCGCATACCGTGCCGCGCCGTCTGCACAGATAATAAAGGGATCGTCAATCTTGGCGATTTCCTGCTTTAGAAACTCTCTGTTGTGAAAGAACCCTCCCGCAATGATCGCGATTGTTCTGTTCATGTCTCCTCCCCGGATCGACAAAAAAAGGGCATGCCCTCACCGGAACATGCCCTGAAAATTTCTTTATGAAACTCCCTACGCTGGCATTACCCAGATCAGGTTCAAAGGGTATTATCTCAGCCCGACAGGCACCCCCGAATCGTTATTCACTTATGCGGAAATGATATGCCAATATCACCGGAGAAGCAAGGGAAAAGCTGTCAGCTGTCAGCTCTCAGCCGTCAGCAAAAAAGGGGGAAAGAAAGAATTCAAGAACCGGAAGTAAAGAAATACGAATAAAAAATATCTGTCCTGCCGTTAATTCTTATGTGCTTATCAGCATATGAGCCATGAACGTTTCTTTTCCTCATGAACTTATGAACTTTACTTTCCCTTCAATCCATCAATCCCGATTCACTTGACAGGTGATGTCTCAATCTTCGCCTGCATCCTCACCGGAATCATCTTCCCGGGCTCTGGCGCCACAGAGAAAGACACTAATAATGCTGTTGATTGTCCGTTCTTCCCGTTTCTTTGTGAGTTCTTCCTTGCCCAGCACCATGACGGAGATGAATGCCTCGATGGCGCCGAGGAAAATGTAGGTCAGATAATGCGGTGCGATATCACTTCGGAAATAACCGCTTTCCTGACCCTTTGACATGATTTCATCGAAGAGGGCAAAAGCTTTCCTGAATCTGGCAAGTCCGCGCTCCGTCCTGTAGAGGGAGCTTCTTGATACCTCCGTCACGAAGATCGACAGCAGGTTAAACTTGTGTGAGTAGGTATCGAGAAAAAACTGGATGATATTCTCGAGTTTCTGCTGGAAACCCTTTGAAGAATTCTTTTCCGCTTCCAGTATTTCGTAGAAAGTGTCCCACCATCTCTCCACGATATTGTCAAAAAAGGCCTCCTTACTTTCAAAGTAATGATAGACCAGACCGTAGGAAACTCCTGCTCTCGTTGCGATGTCGGCCATGCGCGTATTCGCATAGCCTTTCTCACAAAAGACTTCCAATGCCGCATTGATCATCAGTTCTTGTTTGTCGTTTTTATTCATGGGGGTGAAGCTATCAAAGACTGATTGACATGCCAATAAATATTTTTATGTTGATTGATATTTTTTTGGGAGGCCCCCTATGATGCAGTGATAACATTTGGTTATAAACCATATATCCACCTGGTTATCTCCTGCATCAGAGACAGATTAGTGATTAATCCAGAATAAGGCAGAAACGCGCAGCACACTGTTTAGAGATGCAATTAATGGGAACCGGAGACTCCGGCACGTTCCCCTGAATCCTTCGATCCTTACTCCCTCAATCCTGTTATTCCAAAGATTTTCCGGGTATTGTCCGCGGTGATTCGCGCCACCTCTTCGAAGGGCAGGCCCTTGATATCGGCGACCTTGCGGGCCGTGTGGAGGACGTTGGCCGGTTCGTTCCGCTTTCCCCGCCTTGGTTCCGGCGTCAGAAAGGGGCAGTCCGTCTCGACGAGCAGGCTTTCGACGGGAACCTTCCGTACCACGTCCCTGATGACGGCGGAATTCTTATAGGTCACCGTGCCGGGAATGGAGATGTAGTAGCCCAGGTCGAGGCACCGTTTCGCCATCTCATAATCGCCGGAAAAGCAGTGAACGATGCCCCTCACCTTTCCCTTCCACCGTTCAAGGACCTCCATCGTCTCGGCATGGGCGTCGCGGTCGTGAATGATGACGGGAAGAGCGCACTCATGGGCCAGTTCCATCTGCTCGCCGAACCGCCGTATCTGCACCTCCCGGGGCGAACGGTTACGGAAGAAATCGAGTCCGATCTCTCCGTACGCCACGACCTTGTCATCCTGTACGAGTTTCCTCAGGGCATCGTAGGTCCCGTTGTCTATCTCTTTTGCAGAATGGGGATGAACACCCACGGATGCATACACCATGGGGTATCGGCGGGCAATGGCAAGGGCCTTCCGGGAGTCGTCGAGACTGATGCCGACGGTCACGATGGTGTCGATGCCCTTCTCACGGGCACGCTGAATCACCTGATCCCGGTCATTGTCAAAATCATTCAACTCCAGATGTGCGTGCGAATCAATCAGCATGGGGAAACCTCATTTATAGCTGTCAGCTTTCAGCAATCAAAAACAGTCCCAAGTTCGAAGTTCGAAGTTTAAAGTTGCCCGCCCCCTTGCGGGGCGCTTTGGTACTCTGGAACTTTGCCACTTTGCTACTTTGCCACTCTCTTTTCATTCCCTCAACCGCGGGTCGAGAGAGTCCCTGATTCCCTCCCCCAGCAGATTATAGCCGAGGACCGTGATCAGTATGGCAATGCCGGGGTAGAAGGAAAGCCACCAGGCAATATCGATATTGTTCTTACCTGCCGTGAGGATGTTTCCCCAGCTCGGGGTGGGCGGCTGGACGCCGATCCCGAGAAAACTGAGGGCCGACTCGGTCAGGATGGCACCGGCCACCCCCAGGGTTGCCGCCACCAGCACCGACGCCATGGCATTGGGGAGGATGTGCCGGAAGATGATCCGGAAATCGCTGGCCCCGACGGCCCGGGCCGCCTGTACGAAATCACGCTCTTTCAGGGAAATGAAATCCGCCCGCACGAGGCGGGTGATCCCCATCCAGCTCGTCAGGCCGATGACGATCATGATATTCCAGATCGACGGCTCCAGAATGGCGATGACGGCCAGGATGAGAAAGAAGGAGGGGAAACAGAGCATGATGTCGACAAACCGCATGATGACGGCATCGACCCACCTCCCGTAATAACCGGCCAGGGCACCCAGGATAGCGCCGATAACGATGGCGATGCCCGTGGCTACGAAGCCCACCTTCAGAGAAATGCCGGCCCCCCCGATCATCCTGCTCATCACGTCCCGGCCGAGCTGATCGGTTCCGAAGAGATGGTCCCCCGAGGGCGGCGAAAGAACGTTTTTCAGGTCGATCGCATTCGGATCGTAGGTGGCAAGCCAGGGTGACAGGAGCGATACCACAAAGAGAGCCACCACCACGACCCCGCCGGCCACGGCCATTTTATTTCTCAGAAAACGGTACCAGAAATCGCTTTTCATTTTTCAGCTCTCAGCCTTCAGCAATCAAAAACAGTTTCAAGTTCCAAGTTTGAAGTTTGAAGTTTCAAGTTACCTCCCCTGCGGGGTATTTTGCTTTTCTACTTTGGAACTCTGGAACTTTGTTGCTTTGGTACTAATCTTCAATCCTTACTCCCTCAATCCTTAATCCTCGATCATTTCACCCTTATCCGCGGGTCCGCCACGGCATAGGACACATCGGCGATAAGGTTCCCCAGGAGCGTGAGCACGGCGCCGATAAAGAGTATGCCCATCACGACGGGATAATCACGGGACATGACGGCCATGTAAAACAACTGCCCCATACCGGGGATGGCAAATATGGTCTCGAAGATCACGCTTCCCCCGATCAGCCCCGGAATGGAAAGTCCGAGTATGGTGATGACCGGCAGGAGGGCATTCCGCAATGCGTGTTTGTAAATGACCACCCGCTCACTGAGGCCCTTGGCCCTCGCCGTTGTGATATAGTCCTGGCGAATCACCTCGAGCATGTTTGACCGCATGTACCGGGAAAGCCCCGCGAGCCCTCCGAAGGCGGAAAGGAGCACCGGCAGAATAAGGTGCTTGATCAAATCAATCCAGGCGGCTCCCGTCGTCAGGTACTCGTAATTCAGCGAACGGATGCCCGAAATGGGCAGCCAGCCGAGATGGACTCCGAAAAGGATCATCAAGAGAAGAGCAAGCCAGAATGTGGGAACGGCGAATCCGATAAAGACAATGACGGCGGTCACCTTGTCGAAAAGGGAATCGCGGTGCACCGCCGAAAGCACCCCGATGGGGATGGCCACCACCATGATAAGTATCATCGAAAGCACGTTGATGGCGATCGTGATGGGTATCCGTTCCTTTATTTTATCCATTACGGGACGGTGATCCGAGGCAAAAGAATTGCCCAGGTCGAGGACGGCAAGCTTCTTGACCCATATGAAATACTGTTCGTGGAGAGGCTTGTCGAGATGGTACATTGCCTGGAGACGTTCCCTGGCTTCAATGGAGACCTTGGGATTCAGCTCTGTCTGCATGTCCGTCGGAGACCCGGGAGCAAGATGAATCACAATGAAGCAGATGATCGTAATCCCTATCAAGAGAGGGATCATCGTGATCAAACGCCGGCCGATGTATCGAAGCACCGCCGCCTCCCTTCCCTATTCGAGAAATTCGAATAATTTCATGGTATCGATATTATGCACGGTCTTCCAGAGCGTTTCCTCGGTATGCGGTTCCAGGGTGATGATGGGGGAAGTACCGTCCTTTCTCAAGCGCTTGAAGAAATCATGAAAAGGAAACGTTCCGTCGCCGACGGCCGCATGGTCGTCGCCATGCCCGCCGTTATCATGAAGGTGCACCTGTCCTATATGGGGTGCAAGCTCATCCATCCAGAGATTGAGCGGGGTATCCGAGAAGGCGTTGAAGTGCCCCGTATCAAAACAGCAAAAGAGATGAGCCGATTCACTGAACGTGCCCAGAAGCTTCCCCAGGTATGCAGGATTCTCTTCGTAGACATTTTCGAGGGCAATCGTCGTTCCCATTTCTTCGGCCAGAGAGAGGAACCCGGACCAGGTGTCCCTGCTGTTCTCCAACCAGTCATCTTCGTGCGTGACATAGTACCGCCGATCGAAGGAGGCATGACAGACGATCGTTTTCGGCTTGAAAAGGGGTACCAGATCGAAGACCTGATTCAGGCGATCTTTCGTCACCTCTCTGATCCTGCGGTCCAGCGCCCCCGGTCGCAGGTCGAAAAAAGGGGCATGAAAGGTGATCGACAATCCCGCATCGCCGAGTTTCCGGGCCGTTTCGGAAAAATCCTCTCTGCCGAACCGGTCAAGCACAAAGCAGTTGAACCCGATTTCGGGATTTATTTTCCTCTCCACTACCAGGGGAAGATAGTGATCAATCAGCATCTGGTAGGGCATGTTCACCTGTACTTTTTGCAGAATGTCGCTCATTACCGCACACCATCACATAAAATAGACATCGGCCGAAGCCGCCATGATCACACATCTATCACAATGCTCCCGTTTTAACAACGGCGTGCGTCTACATTACCGGGTGGTGTATCATGACGCCGGAACTTTTTCCTTGACTTATTCTCGGCCCATCCTGTATCCTTCCCGAAATTTTCAGTGAGCGTGAAGGGTTCAATGGGTAAGAACGGTACCGCAATATTTTGGTTTAGCTATTATTATTTTTGCGGACCGGTGTGCCCATCGCTTTGCAGAGGCTGAATCACGTCATAACAGTTGAGCAATAAAAGCCATGGGGACGTCGCAGGATGTCCACCATGGCTTTTTTTTTGAGGTCATGGTGCAGGACAGATTGTCACCATGGCCTTTTTTATTGCCACGAGGAGCGGAAAAGTGATTATCGTAATGAAGAAAAACGCATCGGAGGAACAAGTCGGAGGGGTCATCCACTGGATAGAATCGGTGGGATACCACACACACATTTCACGGGGGGCGAGGCAGACCATCGTCGGCGCCGTGGGCGACCAGAGGGGGAAGGAACATCTCAAGTTCGTTGAATCGCTCCCCGGCGTCGAAAAAACCGTACCGATTCTCAAGCCCTACAAGCTGGCCAGCCGGGAGGCGAAGGAAGGAAACACCGTCATCCCTGTGGGAGAGGTCGAGATCGGCGGGGGCGACTTCACCGTCATGGCCGGTCCCTGCTCCGTCGAAAGCGACGAGCAATTGATGGAGAGTGCCTATGTCATCAGGAAAGGCGGCGGTAATATACTCAGAGGGGGGGCCTTCAAACCCCGAACGTCGCCTTACAGCTTCCAGGGAATGGAAGAGGAGGGACTGAAGCTCCTGAGAAAGGCCCGCGAAAAGACGGGATTGCCCGTCATAACCGAGGTGATCAACACGACCGATGTCGACCTCGTTGAGGAATACGCCGACATTCTCCAGATCGGAGCACGGAACGTGCAGAATTTTGCACTCCTGAAAAAGGTGGGCAAGGCCAGAAAGCCGGTCCTGGTAAAGCGCGGGATGATGACAACCATAGAGGAACTCCTCATGTCGGCGGAGTATATCCTTGCGTCGGGCAACGATGAGGTCATTCTCTGCGAACGGGGCATCCGCACCTTCGAAACGGCCACCCGCAACACCCTCGATATCAGTGCCGTCCCCGTTCTGAAAGAAAACACGCACCTCCCCGTCATCGTCGATCCAAGTCACGCCGCGGGAAACTGGAAATATGTGGCGCCGCTGGCCAGAAGCGCCCTTGCCGTGGGAGCCGACGGCATAATGATCGAGGTCCATCCTGAACCGGCCAAGGCGTACTCCGACGGGAACCAGTCGCTGAAACCCGAAAAGTACTATCAGCTTATGGATGAACTGCGCAGATTCGAAAAACTCATAAAACAGGAACTGGCGGTGATGCAATGATAAAACTTACGGTCGATCTCGAAAACCACTCATCCCATGCCTACGACATCTGTATCGGCAGGGGAATTCTGGACCGTATCGCCCTGCTGACCTCCCGCGGCGCGGCGAACCGGTACATCGTTATCAGTGACTCCCATGTCTCTCCCCTCTATGGCGAATCTCTTCTTTCCCTGTTGAGGAACCTGGGCGAGAAGGCCGACCTGATCACCTTCCCGGCGGGAGAATCGTCAAAAAACATGGACACGGTTCTTGCCATCATTACCCGGATGATCGAACTCGGCGCTGATCGGGGCACCGAACTGATCGCCCTGGGAGGCGGGGTTACCGGCGACATGGTTGCCTTTATCGCATCGATATACATGCGGTCCGTCACCTACGTCCAGATACCGACGACCCTCATGGCACAGGTGGACAGCTGCATCGGCGGCAAGACGGGGATCGATCTCGCCGCGGGCAAAAATCTTCTGGGCACCTTCTATCAACCGCGGGAAACATTCATCGACCTCCGGTTTCTGGACACACTCCCGGAAGAGGACTTCCTGAACGGTATGGCGGAGGTGATCAAATACGCCGTTATCGACGATCTGAACCTCCTGGACCTGCTTGAACGACATGCCGGCAGGGTCCGGGAACGGGATCCGGAGGTCCTGACAGAGATCGTGCAGCGGTCATGCAGCATCAAAAAAGGGATTGTCGAGATCGACGAAAAAGACAGGGGGCTGCGGCGAATCCTGAATTTCGGGCATACAATCGGACATGCCATAGAAGCCGAATCGGATTACGACATTCCTCACGGAAATGCCCTTACGCCCGGCATGATTGCCGCGGCGAGAATATCGGAGAAGCATGGATACCTGGCGTCGGAGGAACGTGAACGGATGACACACCTGATACAATTAACGGGCCTTCCCTCCTCCATTCCTGCACGAATCAGCACGGACGGCGTCCTCTCACGGATCAGGCATGACAAGAAAAAAGAGGGAGACACGGTCCATTTCGTTCTACTGAAAAAACTGGGAATGCCCTTCATGAACGGCGCGGTAGACGAGAAATTGATCAGGGAAATAATCGAGGAGTTGAAGCAGCGATGACGGCATCATCACTCAGCATATTGCGAAAGCAGATCGAGGAGAATGACCGTGAGATCGTGGCATTACTGAACGAACGGTCGCGCCTTGCCCTGGAGATCGGACACATAAAGAAGGAAGCGGGCCTGCCGGTATTCGACCCGGCACAGGAAGGGCAGGTCTACCGCCGCATCTGCGAAATCAACGGAGGGCCGCTTCCGGACCGGTCGCTCCTCGCCATTTACCGGGAAATAATCTCTGCCTGCCGTTCCCTTCAGGCCCCCCTGTCCGTCGCCTGCCTTGGACCGGAAGCATCGTTCAGCCACCTGGCCGCACAGGCTCATTTCGGCAAGAGCGCCCGCTTTATCCCCTGTGGAAGCATAGCCGACGTCTTCGATTCCGTGGAGCGAAAAAAGGCACAGTGGGGGGTCGTCCCCGTGGAAAACTCCCTTGAGGGCACGGTAAAGGCGACGCTGGACCGTCTCCTGTCGACCCCTCTGAGTATTCGGGCCGAGATATTCTTCCCCGTTCACCACTGTCTGATATCCCCGGGGACGGATCAGATCGGACGGGTCTATTCCCATCCCCAGGCCCTGGCCCAATGTCAGGACTGGCTGAAGAAAAACCTCCCGCATGCGTCCCTCCATACCGTGGAGAGCACGGCACGGGCCGTCGCATTGATCGCGGAAAGCGACGAAAGCGCCGCCATCGGAAGCAGTGAAGCCGCGGCCCTCGGCAATCTCACCGTCCTGTACGACCGCATCGAAGATCATCCGTCAAACGTGACCCGGTTCCTCGTCATCGGGGAAGGAACGGGCACACGCACGGGCAGGGACAAGACATCGGTGCTCTTCGGAACCCACCATGAACCGGGCGCACTCCATCGTCTGCTGCAACCCTTCGTCGCACAGGAGATCAACATGGTGAAGATCGAATCCTATCCGATCAGGGATCGCATGTGGGAATACCTCTTCTTCGTCGACTTCGTGGGGAGCATCGAAGAGGAACGCATCGGGGAATGCCTGGAAAATCTCAGGAACAGGGCAACGTTCTTCAAGATTCTCGGTTCATACCCCCGGGGGGATGTCCAATCATGATCTGCATTCCCGTGAACGCCGCCACGAATGAAGAGGCACTTCTGGAGATGGAGCGATATCGCGCCGCCGCCGATTGCATCGAACTGCGTCTCGACTTCATTGAGCGACCTGACCCCGGTACGCTCTTGTCAGCGAAAGACTGCCCCGTCCTTGTCACCAACAGAAAAAAGGACGAGGGGGGGACTTTTTCAGGCACGGAAGAAGAAAGAGTCGCCCTCCTGGCGGAAGCAGTCCGGCGGGGAACAGATTATCTTGATATTGAACTGAGCAGCGGACGGGCCCGGATTGCCGAAATTCTGCACGCAATTCAGCGGTGCGGCAACAAGACGAAACTCATGGTGTCTTACCACAATTTTGAGCTGACACCGCCGGATAAAGTCCTGCGGGGAATAATCGACGACGCCGTCGATTGCGGCGCCGCGATGGTAAAACTGGCGACCTTCGCCCGGGATACCGATGACAACCTGCGGATCCTGGACACCATCGGCTACGGACGGAAACGGGAGGTCGCCATAACCGCCCTCTGTATGGGGGAACGGGGAAGGATCAGCAGGGTGATGGCACCCTTTTTCGGTTCATTCTTCTGCTTTGCCGCCGGCGGCAGGGGAATGGAAACGGCCCCCGGACAGTTGACCGCCGGCGAGATGAAATCCATAATAGAGATCGTGACGTCATGAAAGAGGCAAGAGCACTATATTCGGTTTTCGGCAACCCCGTGACGCGGAGCCTCTCTCCCTTCATGCATAATGCCGTCTTCAGGCAATGCTCGACAGAGGCCCTTTACGACGCACGGTGCGTGGAGGATGCCGGCAGGATCATCGAAGAGATGAAGGACGAGAACATCCGGGGTGGAAGCGTCACCATCCCCCATAAAGTGGCCGTCATGAAGTATCTTGACGAAGTGACGGAGAGTGCCGGCAGGATCGGCGCCGTCAATACGATTATCCGTTCCGGCGACCGGTTCATCGGCGATAACACGGACTGGCTCGGCATTATCAACACCCTGAAGGAATGCATGGAGATCGAGAAAAAGCGATTTGTCATCCTGGGCGCCGGCGGCACGGCCAGGGCCGCACTCTACGGCATCACCGGCGCGGGCGGACACCCCGTCATCGTCAACAGGACCCCGGAACGCGGAGAGGCGCTGGCCCGTGATTTCGACTGCGACTTTATATCGCTGTCCGATTTTGCCGATCTTCAGGGTGACTGTCTCATCAATACGACACCGGTGGGGATGTATGCGGGGCGCGGGAGATCCCCGGTCCCCGGACAAAGTCTCGGGAACTTCACCATGGTGATGGACGTTATTTACAACCCCCTGGAAACGAGGCTTCTGAAAGAGGCCCGCCGGGCGGGATGCCGGACGGTAACGGGACTCGACCTGTTCGTCCGGCAGGGAGCGGAGCAGTTGAAGCGATGGCTCGGCATCGATCCACCGGTAGATTTCATGAAAGAAATCGTGCGGGAGCGACTGAATCATGAGAACGATTAACAGGACAGGACCCCTTGACGCCGAGGTCCCTGTACCCGGTTCGAAGAGCATTACCCAGCGGGCGCTGATGGCGGCGGCCCTCGCCAGGGGAACATCGGTCATAGAAAATCCCCTCATATCGGAGGATACGGTAATCCTGACTGAAGCGCTGAGGCTGCTGGGGGTCGACGTGGTCAATGACGGAAGAAATTTTGTCGTCACGGGAAGGGGCCCCAACATCGAAAATCCCGGGGAAGCTCTCTTCCTCGGGAATAACGGCACCGCCCTGCGCTTTCTCATCACGATGGTCTGCCTGGGGAGGGGGACCTTTGTTCTTGACGGAAACCGCCGGCTCAGGGAACGGCCCATTCAACCTCTCACCGCCGCCCTGGAAACGCTGGGCGTCGCCTGTTGCGGGACCGCAAGCCTCCCCGTCGTTATCGAAGGGGCGGGAATATTGCCGGGGGGGACGGTCCGGTTCAAAGACCTCGACAGCAGCCAGTATGTTTCTTCAATTCTCCTCGCCGCGCCCTATGCCTCCCGCGACATGGAGATTCAACTGCGGGGAAGCTCCGTTTCACTGCCCTATATCGACATGACCATCGATGTCATGAACCGGTTCGGTGTCACGGTCCGCAGAGAAGGAGCGTCCCGCTATACCGTTCCCGTGCCGCAACGCTATCACCCCGGCACCTATGCCACGGAAGGCGACGTCTCCAGTGCATCATATTTTCTGCTGGCGGGAATGCTCACCGGGGGGCGGGTCCGGGTCACGAATCTGAATCCCCGAGGGATACAGGGCGACAGGGGATTCTTCGCAATCCTGCAGACACTGGGCGCCGACCTGACCGAAGGGGACACCTGGATCGAGATCACCGGCAAAGCATTGAAGGAAGGAACCTTCCGATTCGACATGAAGGACATGCCCGACCTGGTGCCGACGCTTGCCGTTTTGGCGGCGTATCGGCCGGGGACGACGGTCATAGACAATGTATCCCATCTTCGCAAGAAGGAGAGCGACCGCATCAGGGCCCTGTGCAACGAGCTCACACGAATCGGCATCGATGCAAAGGAGCGGGCGGACGGCCTCATAATTCAGGGAGGAAGGCCACAGGGGGCCGAGATCGAGACCTATGACGATCACCGCATCGCCATGAGCTTCGCCGTGGCCGGCCTCGTCACCGGAGGCATCCATATACAAAACGAGGCATGCGTCGCCAAATCCTTCCCCGGATTCTGGAACGAACTGGAGAAACTTGCGCGATGAAACCGATTATACTGATAGGACACCGCTGCACGGGGAAAACCTCAGGGGGACGAAAAGTCGCGGAACGGCTGGGACGTCACTTCGTCGACGCCGACGAAGTGATAGAGTGCCGCATGGGCAAAACGATAGGGGAGCTGGTGGAACAGGGTGGATGGCCCCTTTTCCGGAAGGAAGAACAAATGGTCCTGCGCGAACTGGCAACGAAAGATAATACGGTAATCGCCACGGGCGGGGGCGCCTTGGACGAACCGGAAAACCGGGGGTTGCTGAAAACAGCGGGTATCCTGATATGGCTTACCGCCGATACGGAAACGATAGTCGGCAGGATGGAGTCCGACCCGACCAACAGGGAGCGCCGCCCCTCCCTTACCGGCACCGCCGATGCGCGGGCCGAAACAGCGGCGGTCCTGGAACGAAGAAATCCCCTCTACGGGGAAATCGCCCATCATATCATCGATACCACGGGAAAGACCATCGACACCGTGGTTGATGACATCTGTACACTCATTCAGGAAGACCGGGGGTCGTCATGGCGGGAAATTCAATAGGAGTCATCTTCAGGGTCACCACCTGGGGAGAATCACACGGAAAGGCCCTGGGCGCGGTCATCGACGGATGCCCGCCGGGAATGGAACTGAATGCGTCCGACATACAGAAGGAACTGGACCGGAGAAGACCGGGAAGCGGCGGGGCGGCTTCACCCCGGCGCGAAGCCGATCTGGTGGAGATCCTTTCGGGCGTTTTCGAAGGAAAGACGACGGGAACACCCATAGCACTCGCGATTACCAACAGGGACGCCCGGAGCGACGACTACGACCATCTCAGGAATCTCTTCAGGCCCGGCCACGGTGATTATACCTATGAAAAAAAATACGGGATCAGAGACCACCGCGGCGGCGGCCGGGCCTCGGGCCGCGAGACGGCGGCGCGGGTCGCCGCCGGCGCAATCGCCGCCAGAATACTCGCTCTTGAGGGAATCACCGTCAGAGCCTGTACCGTTGCCCTGGGCGGCGTCGCCACAACGGCGAGAGATCTCACGGCAATCACGGGAAACAGACTCTTCTGCCCCGACATGAACATCGTTCCCGAAATGGAGGGGGCCCTGGCGGCAGCGCGGGACCGCGGCGACACCCTCGGGGGTATCGTGGAAATCCGCGTCGCGGGATGCCCCGCCGGCCTGGGAGAACCGGTCTTCGACAAGATCGACGCGGATCTGGCAAAGGCATTGATGAGCATCGGTACGGTGAAGGGCGTGGAGATCGGTGCGGGATTCGAAGCGGCGGAGATGGGCGGCTCCGAATGCAACGACGCCCTCACGCCGGAGGGGTTCGCAACGAACCACGCCGGAGGAACCCTGGCGGGCATCACCAATGGTGAAGACATCCTGCTCAGGGTCGCCTGCAAGCCCATCGCCTCCATTGCACGTCCCCAGCGGACCATCGACATCCGCGGGAACCCGGCATCCCTGACCGTCGGAGGACGGCATGATGTCTGCGTTATCCCCCGCATCATACCCGTCTGCGAGGCCATGACCTGCATCACGCTGGCGGATCACCTGCTGCGGCAGCGTGCAGCGGGACGATTTCCGGAAGCCGGCACCGATCGAAAAGGCCCGTCGGGAGGTCCGCGATGAAAGACATCCAGATCGGCATTATCGGCGGTACGGGCGGCATGGGTGCGTGGTTCGCCCGTTTCCTGCGACAGGCGGGATACAGGGTTCACGTCTCGGGACGACGGAGCGGAATGTCCGGCGGGGAGATGGCCGCGGTCTGCTCCGTCGTGATCGTGAGCGTTCCCATCGGCGTCACCGGCCAGGTCATCAGGAACGTGGGACCCTTCATGAAGAAAGAATCCCTGCTCATGGACCTCACCTCCCTGAAGGAAGAGCCGGTAAAGGCCATGCTGGCATCCTCCCGGTCCGCGGTGATCGGTCTTCATCCCCTCTTCGGACCCTCGGTACCGTCAATGAAGGAACAGAACATCATCCTCTGCCCTGCCCGCACCCTGCGGTGGCACTCCTGGCTGCGGGATCTTCTGGAGAAAGGCGGCGCCCGCGTCACCGAGGCGACGCCCGCGCGGCACGATGAAATGATGGCCCTCGTCCAGGGACTGACACATCTGAACACGATCGTCATGGGACTGATTCTCGACGAAACCGGTACGGACCGGACGGAACTTGAAGCTTTTTCCACGCCCGTATTCAGAACGAAAAGCGCCCTTATCGAAACGATATTCGGGAACAACCCGGGGCTCTATGCGGAAATCATTACCGGCAGCCCCCATATGGAACAGATCGCCGCGCTTTACGAAAAATATCTCGGCGAGATGACCCGCCTGATCGGGAAGAAGGACCCGGGGGGCATCGTGGGGCTGATTACCGGGAAAAAGCAGCACTGCGGATGAGCGGCCGTATATGAAGAAAAGCAGGAGTTTCTGCGGCCACGGAAGGCTCTCCATGCATTTTCCGCTTGACAACTCAAAAAGCTTCCTGTTAGGAAGATGGGCTTTCAAGAATGCTCTCAGGGGCCGTTAGCTCAGTTTGGTAGAGCAGCGGACTTTTAATCCGTTGGTCAGGGGTTCAAATCCCCTACGGCCCACCAGAAAATATAAAAGGGTTGTGGCGGCAGATGCGTCATAACCCTTTTTTTTTACGAAAACCCGGCCATGCATGCAGGCCCGTCACCGGAGAGACATCCTTTCGTACCATGCCGTATCGATGAAGCACCCTCCACCCTCATCCTCTCCCGATGACGGGGACTCGTCGGAGGCACTGATGCCGAACCCCAGTGGATCGCGAATCTTCCCTTCCGCGGGGTTCCTGTCATAGTCTCCGTTGTCGGTGATATGGATCGTTGCCACGGTCCTGTCACCGTTGAATGCCGCACCGTCTCCTACGCCTCCCGAAATAACATCGCGGCTGAAGTCGAACCATCCCCGTGAATCGTCATATTTGAAAAACCGGTAGTTTTGCGGCGCCGCTTCATCCAGATAGATGACGATCACCGCCTGACCGCCGGGGGAAGCCACCTGGATATCCATCTCGATCAGACCGTATCGGAGATCTTCCGGTGCACCGTCGAGAAGGGCGACCCCGGTCTGGTCGAGGGCCGTCAGACCGGTAATGGTACCTTCGAGCGCCCCTATTTCCAGATGTGCCTCCGTCCATGCCGTAAAACCCTGGATCGGCACGAAGCGGGCGGTGACGGTCTTGAGACCGCTGATTGTCAGCAAGGCGGGGTTATCGTCTCCCGACAGATCTTCGCTCCAGCAGAGAAACCTGTATCCTGAATCCGGAACGGCTTCAAGCTCCACCGTTGCACAGTAACTGAAGCTGTAGGGATAATGTACCGTCATCCCCCCTTCCCTCACCAGAACGGTACCGCTCACTTCCGGGCTGACAGACACGGTCAGCGCACCTCCCGTGCCTCAGGCCGCTTCGGCCGCACCTCCCGCAAAGAAAAGAGATGCAAGGGCAATCATAAAAACGGCCGCTGCCAGGGATGTGACGATCCTCTTCTCCAGCCCATTCTTCATGTTATTATCCTTTCGCCTGTCATGCTGTTCATCGATCCCATGGTCGCGTGCACGCGGAGCGGAAAGCGTGTCGACTCAATCTTTTGATGGCTTCGTAAAAAGTGAAGCTTCCCGCCCACAGGGCGGGGCTTCCCGGTAAGGAATTGTTTAATTATAGTGTGTCCCTTGGCCCCGCCTGCAAGGCGGGGCTTGCGGGAGCACTCCCGGTCCAACTGCTGCGTTGCGCTGCACCCTTCCCCCGCCTTCGCGGGGGCAGGCTATGCGGCGTACCGTAAGTACGCCTCATTCCTCAGGATTTGCGCGCCTTGCATTTGAACCTTTTTACTTTGCCATCGAAGATCAATTTTTTACGAAGCCATCAATCTTTTGAAAGTCCCCTCGCCCGTCTAAGGTTCTTCCAGAAGGGCTTGAAGAGAAAACTCTTTTCGTCCAGGCCGCACAACTGTTCGAACATCGGTACGGTTACGGTAAAGGCGAGGATGTCGGGCGGCAGATACTGGCGCATGGCGATGTCGGTGGTCCCTATCACGGCCTGCGGCACGGAAAGATCCTCAAAGAGTGTCACCAGTTCCATGCAGCCCGAGCCGAAGGGCGCAATGACCGCCGGCGGGTCATCGGGGCCGGCATGGTAGTTCGCACCGATCATGAGCGCACTGAGCTGATCGGGATTCACAAAAAAGGTGACGGTCTTGCAGTAGTCGTACTGATCGGCCTTGAGCGGACCGATCATGAGGTGAGGATGCTCCTGCTGATAAGGCCTGTGGTGGTCGAACCATTTCCCCATGAGCTCCCGCGACGATTTCAGCCCCTCGTCGCCCACGAGAAATTTCAGATAGTCGTCCCGCGAACGGGTCGTCACGTCGCACAGCCAGTGTCCGGCCCCGCCGCATCCGTAATTCTCCCTGGTGATATGGACCGTATATCCGTCGAGCCATCGCACAAAGAAGGCAAAGAGGCAGACATGCTTCCCTGCTTCGGGACGCACCACGGGCTCGAAGGGACGCGTATCCGGTACGTCATAGAAACCGATGAGCGGCATGTCCAGATCGATCTTTCGCAGTAGTGTTGATGAATCGGGCTGCATGAAGGATTCCTTTCTTGTAAAGGATTCGTATAGGTTCACCTATACCATAACAGTCCGTCGCTGTGCGAATAAAAGCGGCAGGGATATTGGCGATCAGCTTCTGTCGACGGAGCGGTACGCTGCGGTGAATGAGCCGCTGCAGAAATTCAGGTACTCGGCCACATCAAACCATCATGGTCCCTTCGGTACGGAGACGGGAGCGGTCACCCCCGGAAAGAACTTACTCGTTCTTGTCGGTATCATTTGTATCCTTCTTCCCGGACGTCGAAAACTGATCGAAAAACGTATTAAAGGGCGCAAGATTGCTCATCACCTTTTTTGCCGTTTCCGAGAAATCGCCGCTCAGCTCAAGCCACTTCCTGAAGTGTTCGTCCATTTGACTCTTATATATCAAATAGTTATCGACGGTCTGTTGCAGGTATTTTTCGAAAAACTCTTTGAGAATGTTATCTCCATACTGTATAATCAGGTGCAAAAAAGGAACCGGCAAGAGAATATTATTCAGACGCGCCTCTTCAACCACGATCTGGGTGAGAATAAACGCGGTCACATCCTCTCCTGTCTTCGCATCGACGATCTTTACCGTTTTGCCACCTTTGATAATATCTGCAACCTGGGTTAATGTCACATAGGCGCTTGCGCTGGTATCGTAAAGGCGCCGGTTGGCGTATTTTTTAAGCAAAACCTCTTCGGGCATGACGACAGACTCCTTTCAATGACGACATCACACTGTTACGTTGCAATATAAATACAACATTTTATTTGTAGTATATATTATTATTCCCTTTATTAACATATTATTGTAGCGAAAAAATCAGTCAGCAACTGATATTGTGCATTGCAACATTTTCTCTTGACAGCTCGTATTTTGTTGTTATATTATGCATAGACAATCAATCATCAGGAGGGTTTTTAACATGGAAAACGCAAAAATTGCAAAACAAATTATTGACTTCCAGAAGGCCGCCTTCGACAACAGCTTCAATGCCATTGTGATGATCCAGGAACAAACGGAAAAAATGCTGGATATTGCACTGCAACAAGCAACATGGCTTCCCGAAGAGGGAACGAAAACCATCAAGGAATGGGCCGATACGTACAAACAGGGACGTGAGGATTTCAGGAAGACCGTCGACACGAATTTCCGGAAAGTGGAGGAATTCTTTGCGGGCCTTGAGAAATAGGGTGGGTTTGAAATCAACGTACGTCATAAAAAAGGAGGATTGGAAATGGACCAGAAACAGGTACTCAAACAAATGATGGATTTTAACAAGACATCCTTTGACAACAGCTTCAACGCAATGGTGATGATCCAGGACCAGGCCGAGAAGATGGTCAACATGATGCTCGAACAGGCGACATGGATGCCCGAGGAGGGCAGGAAGGTTATCCTCAATTGGGCCGAATCCTACAAAACGGGGCGGGAGACCTTCAAGAATTCCGTCGATGAAAATTTCAAAAAGGTTGAAGAGTTTTTCGGCACCGCCGGAAAACCCAAAAAGTAAACAGGCACTCATTGGCAGCAGGGTATGGGGGTCATGGCACTTCCATACCCGTTCCGCCTTTATTTTCACAGGCGGAACGTGCAACGACAGGGTTCGCCGGCGGGAAACTTCAATTTCTGTTTTAAAGACTGCCACGGCCCGTGGAGTGCTTTATCAAGCATTTATCGCAAAGGTGTATCCATGAACGATACCGTAGATCCAACAGCCACATTTTACAAGTTCCTTTCCAGTTTTCCGGTAAACATGTGGAACACGTACAACCAGATGATCAGCGCGTCTCTCGAAAAGAGCAGGGCGACACAACTCTACTGGAACGGCATCCTCAAATACTTCCATGATTTTATCGAATCCTACGCGATTGCCGTCGGTTATTTTCAAAGTACGGAACGGGAAAAAATCCCGGACACGTCCCCGTGGCAGAACCTCATCGATTACATGAAACTGATGCAGCTCAATCTGCAGCTTGCCTCAGGAGCCCTTACCGGCAGTTCAGAGATAATGAGCGAGTATCACATGAAGGAACTGACGGCATCGTTCTCGGCGTTCATGGACACCATCATGGGAATCGACGACAGAGCCCTCGCCTCAAAAGCGGCAAATCAGGCCGACCTCATGGAGCGCGTTGTCCATACCTACCCGCGGGCCATCGGCGATATCAGGAGCGAATTCGGCTTCCATTTTGACAACGGACATTATGAGAAAACCGCAGAAACAGACCGGTTCTATCTCTATCAGGTCCTCCCCCTCGACAAAACCATCAAGGTGAAGAAAAAGGGCAAACCGATCCTGGTCGTTCCGCCCTACGTTCTGGGCGCCAATGTGCTGGCATTTCTTCCAGGCGAAAACAAGAGTTATGTCCACAATTTCGCACATCAGGGAATCCCGACATACATACGCATCAATAAAGATATTGGGGCAACGCCGGCCTTTCAGACAATGACCGGCGAAGACGATGCCGTCGACACCCGGTATTTCTGCGAAATCCTGAAGAAAAAACACGGCAGGACGGTGACACTCAACGGATATTGCCAGGGCGGCTACAATGCCCTCTGTAATATTCTTTCCGGAGAACTGGACGGCCTCGTCGATGCGCTTATTACCTGCGTATCACCCATGGATGGAACTCGCAGCAAGGGGTTGGGAACTTTTCTCAAGTCGATGCTTCCCCAGCGTTTTAATGACCTCCGATACGGCACCAAGAGGTTGCCCAACGGAAATATCGTGGCCGACGGAAAACTGATGGGATGGGTTTACAAGCTCAAGGCCATCGAGGATGAATTTCCCCTCGTCTCATTTTACCGTGACATGATCATGCTCTCCGCAAAAAACGGCAAAGAGGCGACCATCAACAAGACCGTGGCGGCGATTCAGCACTGGCTTCGGTTCGAACGGGTCGATCTTCCCATGGGAATAACGGAGATCAGTTTCAAGTCCTATAATACCCCCATCACCGATGACGGCACCCTCCCCATAACCCTGTTCGGCCGCAAGCTCAACCTGCACCGCATCGAAGAAAAGGGATTACCGTGGCTGATATGCTACGGTGAAACCGATGACCTCGTGGAAAAGGAAACGGCCCTCGCACCACTTGACTATATCCATGCCGAGGTGTCACCCTTTCCGAAAGGACATCTGGCAATCGCCACGTCCTGGTCCAATCCGCAATCCGAATATGCACTCCATAGCATATTCGGCGAGAAGCGCCATCGGGGTCCCGTGAGATTTCAGATGGACCTGGATGAACCTCAGACAAAGGGGGAAAAGAAAAATGGATAAGAATTTTCTGATGTTCTGGGAGCAGATCTTTTCGAATTACATCAAGAAACAGGAACAGATGGAAGAGGTGGCTTCGTGGATTCGTCAGGGGTTTAAAGGATTTGATGATATAACGAAACTGTTTCAAAAGGCCTACGGCCTTGATCGTCTGAGTGAATCGACGGCGGATTACCTCAAAATGTGGGACCACTCAATACAGGATTTTCAAAAGTCCTTTTCCGACTATCTCTCCGTGCTGGGGGTGGTTCCCAAGCAGGAATACATGCGCCTCGTCGGAAAATATGAGGAGATGAAGAAACAACTGGCCGACCGGGACGAAACCATCGCCCATATGAAGCTGCTTCTCGACAGCAAGAATCTCGATCAGGAACAGATTCAGCTCGGCTACCAGGAACTGATCAAAAAGCAGACCGGCGAATTCCAGGAATTGCTGAAGAATGTCGTCACCTTTTTTCCGCCGGGGCAGCCGGAGAAGAAAAAAACGGCCGTATCGAAAGGGACGGTCACAAAAAAACGAAGCGGGACGTCGTCGAAGTCAAAGAAGTAAAGATACGACACGCCGCCTTTTTACCGTTGCATATTCTACTGTTCAGACTTTTTCCGCGGGCTGACGACCGCCTCACCGTCGAGCACCATGACTCCTTCCTGGTTTTCACAGGTGGTCCTCAGACGAACCCGGTTTTTCTCCTCCACGATTTCCACCACTTCGACACGGGCCGTTATGGTATCACCGATCCTGACCGGTGCAAGGAACCGCAGTTCCTGTTTCATGTAGATGGAACCCGGTCCGGGCAACCTGGTTCCCAGGACGGCTGAAACGAAACCGGCCGCCAGCATGCCGTGGGCAATCCGTGTCTTGAAGAATGTCTGCGACGCATAGGCCTCGTTCACATGGGCCGGATTAAGGTCGCCGGTAATGCCCGCATAGAGATATATATCGGCCTCGGCAACAGTCTTGGCGAATTCGGCCTTCTCACCAACCTTCAACTCATCAATGCTTTTCCCTTTCATATCATGCCACCTCCCGGCATAAAGAATACCCCTTAGGTATCCCGGAACCCTGAATAAGCCCCCTTTTCCCTTTTGTGCTACCGCCTAAAACCACGAACGATGACTCCAGAGGTCATCTTTCAGATCCTTCATGTCTTCCTTGAGACGCAGATAGAGAGAAGCATTCTGAATGGCCAGGCCTCCCTGGTGGGCCAGCGCCGAGGCAAACATGATTTCATCCTCGCTGAATTCGCGCTCCCTGCCGCTGTAAAGCCGCAGTACACCGACGACCTTCTCCCGCGCCTTTATGGGAACGCAGAGGATTGAAACGATACCCTCTTCCTCTTTCTCCTTTCGGTACTGCACTCCCGGATCCGTAGAGGCACGCTTCACCACCACCGGCGTTCCCTGAAGCGCCTCGGCAATACTTTCTTCCGCCGATACGGGACCCTTATTCAGATATTTTTCGCTCAACCCGTAGCTGGTTACGAGCTTCAGTCTTTTTTCATTTTCGTCGAGAAGACGGACGGAAACAGCCTTTACATCAAAGGCACGGGCAATGTCTCCCGACATGATATCCATTATTTTCTTGACGTCAAGGCTGGAATTGATGCTCACGGCCAGATCATGAAACAGTTTCGTGTTTCTCCGGATGCTGGCCAGCAGGCGGGCCTGCTCAATCGCCATCCCCCCCTGTTCGGCCAGGGCCGACAGAAACTCGATTTCCTGTTCCGTGAACTTTCTGGGCTTCGCCGTGTAAAGTGTAAGAATACCCACGGCCTTTCCCTGTACGAGAACCGGAACCACCAGTATGGATGCGACGCCTTCCTTCCGCTTTGCCTCCTGGTTTTCAACCTTCGGATCGGTGGTGGCATCGTAAACGGCGATATATCCGCCATGAAGGATATCGTCAACCACACTCCGGGCGTTGATCGGTTTTGAGTGAAGATAGTCCTCAGACAATCCTTTCTGCGCCCCTATGTGAAAGATATCTCGTTTCTCATCGAAGAGAAAGAGGCTCGCCGCTTTTCCTTTCATGGTGTCGATGGCGCTCTCCACTATCATATTCAGCAGCATATCCTTATCGGAGGTCGTCCCAAATACCCGGCTCACCCTACAAAAGGTCTTGAAATAATCGCTCTTTTTCACCATATTCCGTCTCCATGTGCAATTGTTTCTATCGTTGTGCCGCCTTTGCCGCGACAGACTGCCTGGTCTTCTTTTTTAAAGGGGCAGATCGCCTATTCGCCGGAGGTCGCCCTGCCTGCGCCCTCTTTTCCCCATCCCGCGCTTTAAACCACGAAACGATCTTGGGAACAAACTCTTTCTGCGTCTTCGAACTCACGTAGATTCCGATATGACCCGTATCGAGGCAGACATCCTCCGTATCCCTGCTCCCCACTTTGCTCGTCAGGATTTCCGCCGCACCGGGCGGCACCAGGTGGTCGTACTGGCCGTATATATTCAACAGGGGCATGGTAATATTTTTCAGAATCACCCGCCTGCCGCCAAGCTCCATTTCACTGTTGATAAGGAGGTTTTTCTGATAACAATCTTTGATGAATTGACGAAAGGTCTCTCCCGGCACGTCGGGACTGTCGAAAATCCACTTCTCCATACGAATAAAATTCTCGACAAAGACCTTGTTATCCATATTCTCCAGGAACCCGACATACTTGTCGATCATCAACCGGGCGGGATTAAGGAGCAGGAACCCGAAGTTCATCAAATCACCCGGCATGTTTCCGAAGGCCTCGATCATGCGGTCCGCGTCCAGATGTTTCATCCAGACATGCAACAAACCCTGATCGGTATCAAAGTTGGTGGGGCAGACGGTAGTAACCAGGTTCTTGACTTTTTCGGGATGGAGGGCCGAATACATGACGCAAAAACTGCCCCCCATGCATATTCCCATCAGGTTGATGCGGTCATGTCCCGTGCGGTCACGGATAAAGTCAACGATGGAGTCCATGTAACCGTTCACATGGTCATCAATGGTCAGAAACTTGTCTTTTCGGCCTGGATATCCCCAATCAATCATGTAGACATCAACACCGGACTTTATGAAACTGTTTACCACGCTTCGTTCGGGCTGGAGATCCAGCATCGTTTCCCTGTTGATCAACGCATACACCACCAGCAAGGGCGTCCTGATGGCCTTGCCGCCCCTTTCTTCAGGCAGCCGATAGTGCTTCAACTTCACCCGGTCCTCCTGATAGACCGTGTCGTAGGGCGTCGTGGCAATCGCCGTATCGAGTTGACCGAGCAGTATATCCGAGGCTTTTTGAACCCGCCCCTTTGCCTTTTCGGCATCCTCGGCCAGGTGCCTCAGGATCATATCGACGGGAATTTTTGGTTGGTCCATTACTCAGCCTCCATTACAGGAAACCAGTCTACGTCCCATTACTCTTTCTTTCGAGCTCCTTCACTTTCTTCTTCAACTGATATATCTCCCTGTAGAGCTCGTCCATATCCTTTTCGGTAGGAACCGGAAGCGATTGCAGCATATCCGAAAGGATCTGCTGCCGGGCGATCAGGTAATCATCAAACCTGTTAAGAGTTTCCCTCAGGCTCTCGGCATATTCAGGGGACTTGAAGAGGGTCATGTAATGCCCTTCCAGAATCTTGATCCACATCCGGTAGTAATCCTGAGAACTTTCCGGAAGCGCCCCCGCCTGCGCCATTTCTTCTATCTGCTGCTGCAGCACCTTGGACGACTTTTCGACGGGGAGAGACAGGATACGCAGGAACTGGGCAAAGGTGGACTGAAAGAGATTGAATTTATCGACGGCCTCTCCGATTCGTTCCTGATAAAATCGCGTGAGGCCGAGTTGAGGCACATTAAAGAGCGGTCTCAATTCTTTTTCGTAGATGTCGGACCATACCTTGAAAATATTTTCATCCAGATTGTTGAATGAATAGGCTTCGGTCTGCTGCCCGATTTTTCCCATCCGCTGCATCGTCTGCTGCAGCATCGTGAAATAGCCCTCCCATCCGGACCCGATGACCTTCATCATCAATTCAGGTACTACCGACGCTCCCTTGAAAAGGGCATCGGCCGCCCGCGGTTCGGCTGCAAGCAGCGACATGGTGTTCCAGAGCTTCAGCATCGAGTCAAGCGACTCCTGAAACTTGTTTTGGCCCTCTTCAGAAGTCTGTTCAGGCATGCCGTAGGTGTCGGCCCTCATATCCGGCATCGTTTTCCAGAACTGGCCCGCCATTTTCATCCAGGCTTCCAGAAGAGACTCGAACCCCACCCCCTGACTCTCATCCCCACTCATAACCCCACCCCCTAAGTATTTAAATTATGTCATAATATCAATCTCCGGTCAACAGATTATCCCCACCCCTGCAGGGCAGGAACGACTGAAAAGCGACTGCCGAATTACCACCGGCGGGGCGACATATGGACATCCCCTTTCGTGAATCCACAGCACTGTTGATAAGACTGTTGACAAGTCTGTTGATAGACTATGCAAGTATCCCATAACTTCAGATTTCTACCTGATTGCACAGAATAGAGGCATCTCATATTCACTAATAATATTAAGCGCATATGACTTTTTTGAAGAATTATCAGCTATTCCGCCCCCCTCTTTATTACGGGAGGTTTCCCTGTCACGTCGTAGACGGGATTTCTCCGATTCGTCATTTTCCTCATTACTTTACGACATCCCAAAAGTATGATAGCTATTTACTGTACCTATCGAGTGAGACAAGTTATGGCATATCATTCAACCTCATATCCGCGCGGCACTTCCCGGCACCGTTCCGGTAAAAAGAAGGTTCAACAACCACCCCGCAAAGATACCGGCACGCACCTGACGGCATCGGCGGACCCCTTACTGAAGAACCTGTTTTCCCGTATCGGCACACCGGAACCGGCGCCCTTTACAGCCGATCCCTTTCAGGTGGCCGCCCTTGAAGCGGTCAAGAAATCCGACTGCCTGGTCACGGCCCCCACCGGGTCCGGGAAAACCTGGATTGCCGAGCAGGCGATCCGTGACATCTTCATGAAAGGCGGGAAGGCATGGTACGCCTCACCGCTGAAGGCACTGAGCAATTCAAAGTGGATTGAATTCGGCGAGGTCTTCGGCCGGGACAAGGTGGGAATACTGACGGGCGACACAAAAGAAAATTCCGATGCGGACATTATTGTGGGCACCACGGAAATCCTCCGCAACCAGCTTTACGATGCCATGCACAGGGGAGAGAATCTCGACGTGGACCTGGTCATACTCGACGAAGCCCACTACCTTGGGGACGAGGAACGGGGCGTCGTGTGGGAGGAGATAATGATATATCTGCCCCAGCGCATTCATCTCCTGCTTCTTTCGGCGACCATCGGAAACGGTGACGAGATTGCCCACTGGCTCGGCACATTGAGAAAGAAAGTCTGTACGGTCATTGCGGAAGAGACAAGGCCCGTTCCGCTCCATCCGCTCTATCTCCATCCATCGGGACGTATCATGCCGTTTCTGAAAGGAAGAGGGCTCTTTTCGAAGGTGCTGGCCCACTCGTCTGAAATGAAGACGGAACGTCGTGTCCGCGAACGGATGCCGCCCTTTGAAGAGATCATCGGAGTACTTCGGACCTTCGACCTCCTTCCCGCCCTTTTCTTCCTGAAGTCCCGGGAGAACTGTAATGCGGCGGTGGGCCTCTGCAAGAACGTTTCCCGCCCTTCGGAAGACGATCATTTTGCCGACGACCTCGAAGACATGCTCCGACGACACCCTTTCCTCAGACGGCACAAGCACCTGCGCAGGCTTCGTCACTCGCGGGTGGCGGCCCATCACGGTGGACAGCTTCCCGCCTGGAAACTCATGGTGGAAAGCATGATGAAGAAGGGATACCTTGATGCCGTCTTTGCCACGACTACCGTCGCCGCGGGAGTGAACTTCCCCGCCCGGACGGTGGTTCTCTTCAACTCCGACCAGTTTAACGGACATGAATTTTCACCCCTTACGGCCACGGCCTTCCACCAGATGACGGGACGGGCGGGCCGCAGAGGGCTGGACAAGATCGGCTTCATGCTTCTCGTTCCCGGGAATTTCATGGACCTGCGGCATGTCAGAAAGCTCTTTTTTCAGAAACCCGACGATATCAGGAGCCGTATCTGCAGCGATTTCTCGATGGCACTCAACCTGCTTCTTTCCCACACACCCGACGAGATACGGGATATCTTCGAACTGTCGCTCGCGGACTATCAGGACAGGAAGAAGCAGAAACGCATACGGCGAAGCCTCAAGAAAGAATTCAACCGCCATCTGGATTTTCTGCAGTCGGAAGACTTTGTGAACCGGCAGGGACGATTGACGGACGACGGGCTCTGGACATCACAGTTGCGGCTCGACCAGCCGCTTCTTATTGCCGAGTGCCTGAGACGGGAGGCGTTCCCCGTCGATGACGAGGCGCTTCTCTCGGCAATTGTCGCCATGTTTGTCTACGACAGAAATCAGGAAATTGCGCTCAACAAAAAACAGATTCCGAAGAAACTGAAACGTGCAATCAGGCGTGTCATTGAAACCGTAGAACCGCTCATGGCGAGAATGAACGATGCCGGCTTCGACGTGCACCCTCTGCCGCTCTGGCCTTCCGTTGCAATCTATCACTGGGCCCGGGGAGCCGAATGGTCACGAATCATCGAATCACTGAAAGTGGCCGAAGGGGATTTTGCCATGCTGGTTTCGCGAACCGCCGACAACCTTCAACAGATTTTATCCCTCAGGGAAACGCATCCCGATATCGCCCGGTGTGCTCTCCGGGGAAAGCAGTTGATTCTGCGTGAGCCGGTGGTCTTTGAAGGGGAATGACCTCTTGCGGAGGTATCATAAAAAGGTAGAGAACCTGCGGGAGAAGGCAATGCATGACCTGTCGCGGCATCCCTCGGAAATTGCGCCTCACGCACCATCAAAGGTGAATCCCTTTTCCCTGAAAAGTTTTACACAGACATCGACGACGTGCGGGCAAAAAAGGTGTTCCCGCTTATCCGAAATTTCCTTGAGGGCCTGTTCTATCCCCAACGACGGGCGGTAAGGACGGTGAGACGACATGGCCTCCACCACATCCGCCACGGCTATGATCTTTGAACCGGAGAGGATATCCCCATCCTTCAGGTGTCGTGGATATCCGGAACCATCCGATCTTTCATGATGCTGCAGGACCATTTCCGCTATCGGCCACGGGAAGGCAATGTCCTTGAGGACAGTGTATCCCGCATCAGAATGGGTCATGATAATGGAAAACTCCGTTTTAGATATTCGCCCCGGTTTATTCAGAATTTCAGGCGGCACGGTTATCTTTCCTATATCGTGTATGAGCGACGCAAGGTAAATACCCTTTACATCATTTTCGGGAAGCTTCAATTCCCGGGCAATCTCCAGAGAGAGAGAGGCGACACGCCGCTGATGCCCTGCCGTATAGGGATCACGAATTTCCACCGTCGCAGCCAGGGCATTGACCGTTTCTTCGAGACTGCGCATCAACTTTGAAACTTCTTCCCGGTACCGCTTTTCCGCATGGTGCTTGTACAGCGCCATTTCAATATTGCTGTGAAGTTCTCGTTCTTCAAAGGGTTTCAGCATGTACCCGAAGGGCTCCGTCACCTTTGCTCTTTCAAGGGTTTTCTCATCGGTATAGGCCGTCAGGTAAACAACGGGGATATCGAATCGTCTCCTGATCTCTTGAGTCGCTTCGATACCGTCGATGTTTCCCTTCAAGACGATATCCATGAGCACCAGATCGGGACGCAGTTCCTCCGCCCGGGCGATTGCATCTTCTCCCGAGGCGGCGACGACCGGCGCATTATAACCCAACCGATGAAGTTTGTTCTGAATATCCCGCGCGATGATGGTTTCGTCCTCAACAACAAGTATCTGACATCTATTATCTTCCTGCATCAACATCCTCTCTGGCAACACATCATGAAATAACCGGTTATGGAAGGACCAGTCCGGCAGCCCTCTCCACTATGAAACCACCGGAACTGCCGGGCAGTGCTATGTAATGTATCTGCCGTTCATTTTCAACCGGAAATACGCGCACCGCATAATAATGAGCAACTTCTCAGCACGCGGGGGGAATCTTCAAGCAGGTCCTTCCCTGCTCATGATCTTTTTTCTCAGGTGCTGAGAGTGATCAATTTCGACCGGGAGTGCTCCTGCAAGCTCCGCCTTGCAGGCGGGGTCAGGGGGCACACGATAATCAAACGATTCCTTGCCGGGAAGCCCCGCCCTGAGGGCGGGGAGTTCCACAACCGGGTCGGCCCTCGATACGAAAGATCGGCGCTTATACCGCCGATCGACATCTGAGAATAGCGCGGCAGACCGGGAATCTGCTTTCTGCACCGCCCATTCCGGAGAGCGCGCTTACCATCGGGCATGCTTTTTCGAAACACCCGTTCGGTATTGTTGAGACCCGCACGAGTTTATT
>Ga0272441_10003139_pt1 | contig 32029 bp, 23 predicted proteins | sample SSMProp6N_FD_193582 | JGI IMG/M metagenome (GOLD analysis project Ga0272441, IMG submission 193582) | Marine sediment archaeal communities from Little Sippewissett salt marsh, Falmouth, MA, United States - SSM-Prop-6N | ecosystem: Environmental > Aquatic > Marine > Wetlands > Sediment ... | reverse complement strand
GGGGGCTGTGATGAGAGGTCATCGATTGCGTTTGGTGATCGGTCTGTGCTGCGGCATTGCCGTGGCGCGGTCGGGCGCGGCAGATGCCCCAAGGGGCCCGCAGCAGCCTGATAGCGGACCCGGCGGAAGCGACTACATCCACGCCAACTACGAAAGAAGCCGCTTCGGGCGCGCCGGTGAGCAGTATTGGCTCTTCACGCCGACTGAGCCCAGGCCGCGCCGTGCCCCGGTGGTTGTGTTCCTGCATGGCTGGATGACCGCCGAACCGCTGTTCTACGAGGCCTGGATCGTTCACCTGGTCCGCCGCGGCGCCATCGTTATCTTCCCCAGGTACCAGTCGGGCCCCCGCACGCCGGCGGCGGAGTTCACCGCTCTTGCCGCACGCGCCGTTAAGCAGGGGCTGGTTCGGCTGCGAACTTCCGGGCCGGTCAAGCCTGACATGACCAAGCTGGCCTTCCTCGGGCACTGCACCGGGGCCGTCGTCGCGGCCAATCTGGCTGCGAGTTGCGCGAGCCTGGACATCCCCCGCCCCGCCGCGGTCATGTGCGTCGAGCCCGGCAGGTCCCTGTACACCCAAACCGTTTTCGAAGTGCCGCGGGCGGACTACTCGAGCATCGCAGCGGGCACACTGCTGCTGTGCCTGACCGGAGACGAGGATCACCTTGCCGACCCCGCGATGGCCACTCACATCATCCGCGAGACCAAACTGGTGCCCAAGAAAGCCAAGAGCCTTGTCATCGCCTGCAGCGACGATCACGGCGACCCGGCGCTGGTCGCGGATCACACCTTCCCCACCGGCCAGTTGGGCAGCGGCTACCAGTTGTCGGCCCTCGACTTCAATGCCTGCTGGAAGTTGTTTGACGGTCTGACCGATGCCGCCTTCTTCGGAACCAACGAGCAATACGCCCTGGGCAACACCCCCGAGCAACGATACATGGGCAAGTGGAGCGACGGCACCCCGGTAAGGGAGTTGCAGGTGCGAGACCAGTAAGCGGTGGGCATTGCGCCCCCGGGGCTGCTTAGGCCGAACTTACCTCGACGGTCGCGCCCGTTTCCAGGGACTGCTCCAGGGCCACCAGCGTCCGTGTCACCTCACGCGCGTCCTCGGCGCTCGGCGTCGGCTTCACCCCAGTCTGCAGTGCCCGGAAGAATTGCTTCACAGACTCCTCCCACCACCCCATGGTGGTTCCCCGCGGACCGCGTACATCCATCGAGTAGTCCTCGACCATGGCCCCGCCATGTCTGTGCACCTGCAAATCGTGAGGGAACAGGTCCGCCTGGATGACGCCTTCTCGGCCGACCACTTGCAGCGCGAAGTCTATGTTGCCGAAATATGCATCCGGCATGATCCAGCAACTCTCCAGGTTCACGCACACTCCCTCGACGGTCGTGCATAGTGCGCTGACCACGTCTGGAACCCCGGGCTGCAGCCTATCGACCACGCCGTAGCTTGCGCGAGCGAACACATCACGAAACTCGTCCCCCAGAATCCACCGCACCAGGTCCACACAATGGGATAGCAGGAACCAGACCGGTGAGGTGCGCCCCAGCCAGGCGATGGTCTTCGTCTTGCACAGGCGCTCGTTCAGGCGCACATACACGTGCTCGATCGTGCCCAATTCGCCGGACTCGACGATCTGTCGGATGCGCTGAGCATTCGAGCGGTGGCGATTGCCAAAGTTGACCATCAGGGGAAGTGTCGTTTTCGCCTGAGCTTCCACGATGGCATCCGCGTCCTGCAGCGTCGTGGCCAGAGGTTTCTCGCACAGCACCGGCAGGCCGGCCTCCAGGCACGCACAGACCGGTTGTTGGTGCGCGAAGTCGGGGGTGGCCACGATGACCCCGTCCAGTCCACCCACCCGCAGCATGTCCGCTACGGAGGCGAACACCGAAGGCGCCTGCCAACGCTTCGAGAAGCCCTCGGCCTTGGGCCGATCCAGGTCGCAGACGGCCGCCAGCCGAGTGTGCTGATCGCCGGTGATGACCCGGGCGTAGTGCTCGCCCATGACGCCACAGCCAATGATACCTGCGCTGAACGGATGCATGGTTTGCTCCCTGCGATTCGCAGTCTGCTTGAGCCCCCTGCGACGCGCGCTATGCGGGCAGTGCCACTCCCGGAGCAGCGAGCTCGATGAAGGCCTGCAGCATGATCCTCTTCTTCTCGATGGGCACGCCAATCGCCGCCCCATCACCATAGTCGCTGAGAATGAAGCCACCCTGAGGCGTGGCCCAGTGCTCAATGAGAAGCCCGGCCTCCTCGCGAATGCTCTTGGCGGACCTGAATGGCAGCGTCATTTGGATGTCGCAAAGGCTCTCGAAGCATATCTTTCCGCGGTACCTGGCCCCCATCTGCTCAATGCCAAGGTTGGTGGGCTGCTGCAGATTCACCACATCGAGCCCGCAGTCAATCCACTCGCCAACGATATCGTTAACATGGCCGCACGAGTGCATCCATGCGTGCATTCCCGCCGCGTGGATGGCATCATACAGCCGCTGGTAGTATGGCTTGAAGAACTCGCGGAACATCGAGATGCTGGTGAAGGCGGCCTGCTGCGTTCCCCAGTCATCGGTCATGGCAAATCCGTGGATCCTGCCCCGGAAGCGCTTGCCGATCTCCCGGGCCAGGCCGATGGGATACGCGATGACGCGCTCGGCAAGCTCGTGCACCATGTCCGGCGCCTCATACAGGTCCACGAACAACTCCGACATCCCCCTGAGGTAGTGCATTCGTTCCCAGAAGGTGAAGCCACAACCCACGATAACGTATTTGTCTCCTGCCCCGGCCAATTGGTCCTCGGCCGTCTCATAGCGATGGTCATCACTCGGGTCCGGCCAGGGGATTTCATCGAGCATATCCCAGCTTGTGAGGTTGTGGCCCTTGGGCTGCCCCATGTTGGTGATGCCCTCGGGAGCCGGCGTCCACACCACCCCCCACTCGTCTTCGTGAGGCTGAGAGGGCTGCCAGCCCCGGCCCGCCTGCAGGCCAATGCCGAAGGTATCATCGATGCCCAGCGCCGCGAACCGTATCGGGATGCGCTCGGGGTCGTCGAACTCGATGGCTCTGCGCACAATCTCGTAGGATGTCATACAGCGGTCTCCCGTCATGCGTTTTGCTTCGCGCCGCAATGGATGTTCGTCGTCGCTGGGCCCGCAACCTGTCTGGCTCTACTCGGCTTGACCGCGTGCCGGACCAGTGCTAAATTGCCTTGTATCTTCTCCATGGTGGAGAGTGCATCATGCGCTTCAGCACCCGGCGCCTCGTCGCCTATGCTCTGTGCGCCCTGATCTTTGCGGGCGCCGTCCTAGCCGCTGTGAAGCTGAGCTTCCCCCACGACGCCTCCGCCGGCCGGGCGGACGTGCACGTCCGGCGATCTCCCGCGCCTGTGGTCGAGGCCGAAAATGATACCCTCACGATAAAGCAGGGCAAGCAGACGCAGAAATACCGGTTCTACGAGACGCCACGCGGAGTGGTGGCCGAGCAAGTCGAGGAAGACTAGCGGCCCGGAGGCCGCCACTGGATGATCACCGCACTGGCGCCGGTGGCCGGTCGACCAAGTCCGGGCCCCGGCAGGCGCGTTCCTCGACCTGCCGTATGAGCCATGCTATAATCACCGTTCGCCGACGCCACCTACCACCAGCCTGCCATTGAGCCGCCACAGGACCCCATGCGCACTGTCACTCGCGGACAGCCGGCGCCCCTGCAAGGCGCCAAGTGTTCCTCCCCATCGCCGAGCGGATACGCCGGCAAGGCCCTTGACCGCCTGTGCGCCGTCTCGCTGTGCCTTCTGCCGGCGCTCATCGTGAGCCCAGTCGGCGCATCCAGGCGCCTTGAGACAACCACGCAGTACTGCGCGGTGCGCACTGGGCCGTCGACGGACTACAACCGCATCACCATGCTGATGCCATCCGTGCCCCTGTGGGCCGAGGACAAGCAGGGGGACTGGTACCGCGTCAGGTTGCACCAGGCCCTTGAGGGCTGGGTGCACCAGGAGGACCTTCGGGCCTCGGATCGTCAGGGCAGGCCGATGGCCGACGTGGCGAACATACAGGTCGCGCCCTACGAGCGCGGCGTCCGGGTCACTGTGCTGCTCACAGAGCGCATACCGTATCGTGTGCGGCAGTGCATCGGCACCGAGCAGTTGAAACTTGATCTATTCGGCGCCCGGCTGGCGCGGTACGGCATCCGGTGTTACCCCATCGAGCCCTTCGTGACTTCCGTTGTACCCGAGCAGGTTCTCTCTGACTGGGCTGAGGTCACGCTGAATCTTAAGATGCCGGTCCAGACGGGCTATGATGTGTACTATGCCGGACAGCGCGCGCATCTGGTCGTGGACGTGCGCAGACCGCTTGCTCCGGGGGGCCTGCGCGGCAAGGTGGTGTGTCTGGACCCAGGACATGGCGGCGGCGACAAGGGCGCTGTCGGGCCCAGCGGCCTGCTCGAGAAGGACGTCAACCTGGCCATTGGCCTTCGCTTGCGCGAGTTGCTTCTGGCCCGGGGCGCCACAGTCGTGATGACGCGCCAGACCGATGCCTCCCTGGCGCCACCGGGGTCATCCCTGCGCACCGAGTTGTCAGCCCGCGTTCTGGCGACCAAGAGGTTGTGGCCCGATATCTTCCTAAGCATTCACAATAACCATATTGGCTCGGGCGATCCCTCCTCGGTGCGTGGTACGGAAACGTACTACTACAGCCCCATGAGCATACGCCCGGCGTGGGCCATCCACAATGCCCTGTGCCGGGCGCTGAGCTCGCAAAGCCGCTTCGTGGGCTGGCGCCCCTTCCGAGTACTCAGGGAGACGGATACCCCCCGGGTGCTGGTGGAGTGCGCCTACATGAGCCACCCGCAAGAGGAGGCCATCGTGCGTGATGAGTCCTTCCCTGCTGTGGCGGCCGAAGGCTTACTGCAGGGCCTGTCAGACTACTTCACCTCCGCATCGCGGTCTTCTGCGGACGCTCCCGGCGCGTGGGCGGGGAACGCCGCACGGCGTCCTTAGAGCTCCTGCCGGCAAAGCTACGTTCCGCCGGGTCTGTGCCAAACAGCCGGTCCTGAGCCGTCCTTGCGGCCCGCTGAGAGATGCTTCGCGGCCTGACAGGAGCCTCTCGCCCACGCCTTTGGCACGGACTTGTGGCTGCGGTCATTCATGACGGGAAGCAGGTGTTCGGACCTATGATGAAGCTTGTCGTCCTCAACGAAGACCTGGCGGGAACCGAGTTTGAGCTCGTGGGGAGCGATATCAGCATCGGGCGCCGCTCCGACAACGACCTGTGCCTGCCCATGGACAAGAAAATCTCCCGGCAGCACGCGCGGCTCTTCCACCGGGGTGGCGAACTGCTGTTGGAGGACCAGGCCAGTGCCAACGGCACCTTCCTTTGGCAGCGCAGGATCTACGCGCCCACTCCACTGCACGAGGGCGACAAGTTCAGACTGGGCCGCACGTGGCTCGAGCTCACCGCCGTCGATGAACCCTCGCCCGACACAGCGGCGGCCCAACAGGTTGTTCTCGTCGGGGAGGACGCAGTGCCTCGGGACGCCGCCACGGACCGGCCCGCCGCGTCGAACATCGTCTTCGCCGTCGACGCCGCGACGCCCGGGGTGCCGCAGGGCGAAGACGAAGACGCCCAGAACCGCCTGGCCGTCTTGCTCGACTTCGGCCAGGCTCTGGGATCGATCCTCGAGATTCCCAAACTGGTACGGGTAGCGCTTGATCGGATCATGAACGCTGTGCCGGCCGAGCAAGCATCGTTGTTGCTGGTGAGCCGTGAGACCGGGGAAGTGGAGCCTCAACTCGTCCGCAGCAGACCCCGGGAGGGCGTCGAGCAGCCCTCCGGACTGCGTCTGCGGATCAGCAAGAATATCGTGACCCAGGCTCTCGAGCAACGTCTGGCAATACTCACCACTGATGCGACCACCGACGCGCGCTTCCTCGACGCCGACAGCGTGCACGATCTGAAGATCCGCTCCGCGATATGTGCCCCCATGGTCGCCCACGGACAGCCGGTGGGTGTCATATACCTGGACACATCATCGAGGACTCACGTCTTCAGCCAGAATGACGTGCACCTGGTGACCGGCATCGCCTCGCAGACGGCCATCGCCGTTGAGAACGCAAGGCTTTACACCGACCTGAGGAGCGCTTACGAGGAACTCCAGGCCGCCCAGGAATCCATGGTCGCGTCCGAGAGAGTTACTACCGTGGGGATGCTGGCCGCCAGCATCGCCCATGACATGGCCAACATCGTGTCCCCGCTCAAGCCTCTGCTTGACCTGCTGCTATCAGGCGAAGAAGTCGATTCGGCGGCGGAGGATGTGCTGCGCAGGCAGACGGAGCGCCTCATCGCCCTGGTGCAACGGCTGCTGGCCTTCTCGCGAGCCAGCGAGATCGACCTGAAGCCCACGGACATCAATGAGATCGTGGAAAACACCCTGTCGTTGGTGACAACAGAGCTGGCTCACCGCAGAGTGCACCTGGATCGATCCCTGGGCGAAGACCTTCCTCTGGCCTGCGTGGACAGCGCCCAGATGGAGAGAGCCCTGCTGAATCTGATCCTCAACGCCGCCGAGGCCCTCGAGCAGGTCGGGGACAGACAGATCTGGATCAGCACAGAGGTCGAGGACACGGACTTGCTCATCAATGTAAAGGACAGTGGCCCGGGCATCCCCGAGGATGTACAACAACGGCTGTTCGAGCCCTTCTTCACCACCAAGAAGGCCGGTACGGGATTAGGGCTGTACTCATGCCGCCGAATCGTGGAGGAGGAGCACGAGGGCAGCCTAGAGGTGGACAGTAGGCCCGGCGCCGGCACCACAATCACCATTCGCCTGCCCGTCTACTCGGCAAGCCGCGAGCGCGAGCCCGCCGGCGCCTCAGCCGCGATGTGACCGGCCTCGGGGCGCCCGCCGTCACAACGGCGCGAGACCCCCGGGCGGCCGAAGGCTCACGGCTCCGGGTACTGCCGCCACGTCGCCTGCGGCCCCAGCAGTGCCAGAACCCGGGGCAGGTCACGCATCTGCGCGACGGGCACCCCCTGGTCCGGCCAGCCATCGGCCCTGGCACTTGCCGAACTGCGAGCCAGCCGTCCCAGCCGTTCATGCCCGCTGAGAGCAAAGGCGTACGCCAGAGCCTCCGGGTCCGCCGGACCCAGCCTGCTGCACAACGGCGTCTGCTTGTAGAAAGTCTGTGGGCCATCCTCCGGCCCTGTCAGCGCCTCCTCGGCGATCCACCACGCAGCCCGCACGATCGCGAGGGCCGCGCCGCGGTCACCCGTTGCTTCCACGTAACGCATCAGGCCCCGGGCAAGAATGTTTGCCATAAAGGTAGTGCCACCTTCATATGCGGGCTGCTCGTAGATGCGGCTGCTCCATACCCCGCGCACCGGATCCTGAAGGCCGACGGCGTCGCTGACGATATGCGTCGCCGCCCGCACATAGCGCTCGTCGCCCGTCGCGTTGTAGACACCCATGAGAGCGATCAAAGGCCAGCCGGCGGTGCGCTCCGAACCGCCCTGCCATCCCTTTTCGGCAAGGCGCACCAGATAGTCGGCCATCCCCCGCGCCACCTGAAGACTGCGCCGGTCGCCCGTCAGTAGATAGTGTTCGACCATGCCCTCGGTCCACAGGTGCCCGCTGTTCGGCCGCTTGTCGGTATGGCGGACCCAGTGACCGTGGGGCGCGCCAACGTCTTCGGGGCACCGCGTGTCATGGTGGATGACGTCGACATCACGGTTGTGCATCACGGCCTGCTCGCCACGGCGCAGGAACCGGGGGTCGCCCGAGCGCACGAATTGCATCAGAAGGGCGTGTCCCAGGTCGTACTCACAGTTGGCCCACTTGCAGTACTTGGTCTGGTATCCCCAAATGAGGGGGTTGTCGCCGAAGTCCTCCATCCCGTAGAGCATGTAGGTCTCGGGATCCTCACCACCATCCTCAACGACGCGCTGCCACCATGGTCCGCCTCCGTGCCCCAGACGCTCGACGGGCGTCGCCGCCACGCCGGCCTCATAGGCGGGGAAGGCACCATCGGCCGGGGCAATCCGACCGAACACGCCTGAGTCGCAGTACCACTCTGGGCAGGCCCTGGCGAACAGTGGAGCATCGGCCTGGGCACTGAGCCGATGGCCCCGCAATGCATCCGCCTGTTGCCCTTCCTCAGGCCCCAGGTGCACCAGCAGCTCGTGGGTTTTCGCCTCGCCCTGCTTGCAGTCGAAGGGCCGATCCGCCCCCAGAACGTATGGCACACGCTCACAGGTAAACAGGTCCACCTGTATGTCACCGGGCCGAACGCGCAGGGCCTTGGGATACTGCTGCCACAGCCAGCGCCCCGCCACCCACACGCGGGTCATGCCATCACCGGCCGCGAGCCATCCGGACATGCGGCTGCCCCGCTTGACCAACTCCACGCAGTCGGGCGTCAAGCGCCCGCAGTCGTCCCCATGCAGATGGTAGAGCCGGTAGGCGCTGTGGTCGTCCTGAATCAGGCGCACCTCGCACAGACCCGTCATCTTCGCAGCGTGGGCTGTTGGGCCCTCGCCCAGTAGCAGGCTCGAGGCCTTCGTCGGCAGGTGAATCGAGATGGTCCGAAGCCGCGTGTACTCCGGCTCCGCCGTATTGATGAAGGTATGCGAGAGCTTCACGGTGGCGCTGTCGGCAAAGAAGTGCAGCCGCACCTCGTAGCTGAAGCCCCGGTCGCCCTCCACCGGCTCGTATTCCCCGCGGGCCACGATGCAGGCATGCAGGGAGCCGTTCTGCTCGACGGTCACCGTGTCCGGGGGCCGGCAGTAGCTCAACCGCGGCGGGAAGCCGTCGTAGTTCTCGAGGGACAGCAGTGGGCTGCTGACCTCAATAGCTTGCCCCGTCGTCGTTGTTAGGCTTCTTACAAGGCCGGCCGACGCAGGGTCGATCACACATCCGAGCCCTCCGGTGCTGACCTGGATGCACCCATCGGGGCGCTGGCGAGCGAGGTCCGGGCCGCGACCCTCATTCGCAGCCACCTGTGCTCCGTACTCCAGGGTGTACGCAGCCTGCTGCCCTGCCCCCAGAGGTGCAGATCGGAAGCACAGCTCAAGCGCCTTCACGCTGCCGTCGGGCCACTGCGCCAGGGGCTCGATCTGACATGGAGTTCGGGTGCCGGCGGCATCGACCAGCCGTGCCTGTGCCCAATCCGGCAACTCTCCACGGGGAATGGGGATACCAGAGACGACAGGCTCGGCGTCGCGGTCGATGTCGGTCTCGTTCTGGACAATGAGGGCCACGCGCTGCAGCGCGGCCGGCTGTTGCCCGTCGAGGCCGGGCATCCGGAGAGTCGGCCTGGGAGCAGCTTGCGGGCCCCAGGGCGGCGTCTCCTCTCCGTAGTCAAGCAACTCAACCCGGGGCAACGCCCAGTACACGCCCGTGGCGAACCGGGCCTCCGCCGCCAGTGCGTCCTCCACCCGGAACTCGACGTCGTAGTGCCCGCCGCCGGGCGCCGAAAGAGCCGCCTCGTAGAAACGCTCCTCCTGGGACGGGTTGGCTCCGTGTACATCCTGCCGCCACACCTGGGCTCCGTTGACCAATGCACATGCGAACCGGCAGCCCGGGAAGTCCTCGGCGGGGTAACCAATCTCCTCATGCGCTTGCGCGTAGCCCGCGTAGCCATCGGAGAAGTAGAACCTCAGCAGCGTCCTTACCGGAGCGGCAAAGATGGGCACGCTGAGCCGCGCGCGGGCGAACCCTCCGGCCTGTGGAACCTCGTAGGGGTGCCTCGCGACCAGCACGCCACGCCGATCACAATGGACCTGCCACAGACCCGCTGTGTCGAGGGTCCAGTTTGACGCCTCGAACCCGATGTGCACCGTAGGCAACGTGGATCACCGCCTGGTTGAGTAGGCCATTCCTGGGGGGCACGGTGCCGCGGAACGGCTATCCCTGCCGGCCGTCGGTGTTGTGGGTGGATGCAGGCCAGGCCCCGTGGCGACTAACCCTCATCAGCGTCCACAGAGGCCCCGCACTGCTGGCAGAAGCGCGCGCCCGCGGGGCAGAGCGCTTCGCATTTGGGGCATTGGCGAGCAGTCAGATGGCTGGTCTCCGCTGGTGCGGCTTGGGGAGCCATGGGAGGGCGATAGGGCTCATTGGCCGCAGGAGGCGACGGTTTGCTCGCGGTCTCCTGCGCTTCGTCGCCATCCGCCTCGAAGGTGGGCACGCGGGCCGCAGTAGCGGGTGTCTGCGACGCGGCCTCCTGTGCGGGCGCGGGCGTCTCCTGCCGCAACGCCTGCACCTCAAGCCTGAGGGCCTCGAGGTGCTCCTCTTGCTCGTCGATGCGCAGCATCAGAATCTTGATGTCTGCGTCATCGAGCTTGCTTTTGCGGCATAGCTCCCTGGCCCGTTTGCCGACCTCGACGAGGGTGCGCTCGATCTCCCCCTCCGTACGCCCCAGTTCACCCTGAAGCCTGAGCATCTCCGCCTGTTTGGATGCTTCATCTTTGAGTTGGCCGGCCGCCTGTTTGATTCTGTCCAATAGAGACATGACAGCACACCTTCCGCCTCGGGGCATCCGTCTGTAGGTCTCGGGCAAGGGATTCGTCGGCGAGGCACTCGTGACCTCTCGCGGCGGACAAGTGCATGCGGACCCGTGTTGACCGACGAGGAGGCCGACCGATCGACGGCCACCCGAGGCCATGCCCCGATTGTCTGAGTGCGCCACCCGTACAAAGTGCACCAGCCGCAGGCCTTGAAGACCTGCGGCTGGTGGCGCCGACTTGCGTCGGCTTCGGCGGCACACGCTCTGCGGGAGGGCAGATCGCGTATTCAGTTGTGTACGACTATGGGGTCAAATCTTCTGTGTTCAACGACCCTGGGTGACCGGGCCGGGCGGGTCCTAGCGTCTGAGGCCTCTGGGCCTATGCACCCCCTTGATGAAGCCGTCTTGGTGGCCGTCGTCGTAGCCATTGCCGTAGCCGATGCGGTATCCCTTGCGCACACCGCGGCGATATCCGTTGCGGTCACCTGCGCGGTAGCCGTCGTGGTGGCCGTTGTTGTAGCCCTTCTTGTAGCCGTAACCAGTACCGTCCTTGAACCCGTCCTGGTAGCCTTCCTTGTACCAGTACTTGGCCTCTCCGCCGTGGTAGTAGCTGGAGGGCGGGTCGTACCTCGGGTGTACGTTCTGGACACGGGGCGGGCTGCCGCGTCGGCCCTGGTGGCGCTGTGCGTCCTTTATGTCGTCCAGGTCATCGAGGACTTCGTATGCCACATAGCCGACGGCCAGTGCCCCCAATACCTTGCCCAGGTCTCCGGCGAACGCGCGGGTGGTGCTGACAGACAGAAGCATCGTTGTGACGATCACGGTCATCCAGACCTTGTTGTGGGTTAGGGCAGCGGTCATCGTCTACATCTCCTTTCGCTGTTGCCTCTTGTGTTGGGCAAACGGCGCCCTTTGTTTACTACAAACGATAGTAATTGGGGCCCGTTTTTTGGGCCGCTCTCGCGGCCCGGATGCATCAATGCGGGTACGTCCCAATCTCCTGCCTGACTGCCGGCGGAGCCCACTGTAACTGTGCTCGTCGCTTCGCGCGGAACTGCTGGGTTCGCTCGCCGGGCTTGCTCACCGGCTGCTACCGAGTGTGGAAGCGCCCCATTCTCGTCCGGCTTGCGCGTCCCAGAGGCAGGTCCCCTACGTAATCCCTACGTTGCTCGTACTTCATGTATGGCCAGCCCACGGTGATGGGGGTACGGAAGCCATAGTGACTCTGTCTCTCGTGCCAGTACTGGCCGGGGAGCATGTTCGGCGCTCTTACGTACACCTGGTCCGGATCGAGATGGGTGCCTTGGCCGCCACACCGCCTGCGCAACTGCGGCACGTATGCGCCCGGTCGGTGGTAGTATCCGCAGACGTCGCAGGGAAGTCGGTCGGAGTATTGGTGCTCGTGCAGCGGGTAAGCCGTCGGGCGCGATGGGCGGTAGTAGTACCCCGGGTTGGGCCCGGACTTGATCGTCACCTCGCCATCGAAGTAGCCGCGGTACCACAAAGTCGTTCTCTGGGCACAGGCCGTGGCGAGGGTTCCTACCAGAAGTCCGATTGTCAAGGAGCACATCAGGCCGGTGGCTTTGAGCGACGACATTCGTTTCACACACCTCTCACCCCTGTTATCTACCACTGAGGATTATAGTCCTGCTTCCTACTACTGTCAATAGTAATTATCACCTGCATTGACGCACCGGCCCCGAAGATGTTCACTGGTTTTTTCGAGACCGCATCACAGGACCCCGGCGACCCATCTGGACGCCCACTGCGGGCAACGCCGGAGCGATATGGCGCCCCTACGCTCATGTGATCCACTGCCCTGGCTGCGCGCAAGCCGACCACCGGGAAACCATGCGCCCGTCGGCTGGTCTAAACTGCAGTGGAAGCGCGGCGCACAAGACTCGCGATCACCACTGTGAGCGCCGGGTAGCCGGGCGCGCGCACCGGCCTGGACATGGCCAACGAAAGCTCTTTCCTGTGAGATGATATCCCTGAACTGGTGGTCGTCGATTGTCGCCGTCAGCGCGCTGCTGTGGAGCGCCCCGCTACCTGCAGCCGGGCTCTTCGCGGCGAAGACAGACCCATCGGCCCCCCAGGCCGACGCATCCCGGGCTGCGCCGTTGTTGCGGGCAGTCGTCTACCGGCCCTCCCAGACCTCAGAACTGCTGATCCTGCAGCCGGTGTACCACGGCCCCGCAGAGGAGTTCTGCTGGGTGATTCCGCTGCCGTCTCGCCCTGCGCTTCGGAACATCTTCTTCGGCTCCCAGGAGTTTGTGGATGCGGTTTTCGAGCGCACCGCTCCCCAGGTGCGAACGGAGATCATTGACCCTTCCGCCCCTACCTCTCACGACGCGCAGGCGACACCCGCACTGACCCCTTGGGCCGCCGTTGTTCGCTCGGCCGACCGTCTACACCTGGGCAACTATGGTCTGCGGATCATGGCCCCGCGATCGGGCAGCCACATCGCACGCTGGCTGCACAGAGCCGGCTTCGCGGTGCCCGACGGCCTCGAGGCCATGGCTGACGACTACCTGCGCGACGACTGGTCTTTCCTGATGGTCAAGGCCTACCCGCGCGTGGCCGACGGGAAGCAGGTGACCAAGTACCTGCGTCCCCTGTGCATCCGGTTCGGCACCGACACGCCGGTGCTGCCTCTGGCCGTGTCGCGCCTGGGCACCGCCAAGGCCATCACGCTGCAGCTCGTGGTGGTGGCGGAGCGCCCCGTGGCGTGCAGGGAAATCCAGCACAAGGACCTTACCCGCAGGGCCACGCTGGGGGCGAGAATCTCTTACGAGAGCTACCGCGACCGGTTGGCGCGCGTCGGGGTGCTGCGCGAAGCAGTCGTTCGGGGGGCATGCTCGTACAGCGATCTGAGCTACGACGCGAGACGCTGGTGGGGCGTGCGTAACCCGCCCTGGAGTCGACTGTGGGCCACACGGTTCTTCGGGACCATCCCCATCTCCCAAACCCAAGACTTGACCTTCATCCCCGATGACGACGTACAGCCTTTCAGAGTACACATCGCCCGCACGCATACCTTGCCCTCTCGCGCGCGGCAGACGGCACTCAGCGCCCGGGATCGGCTCATCGTGCTGGTGGTGCTGCTGCTCATGGCCGGGGGCACAATGTGGGGGCTGGGGTTGTCGGCCGACCAGCGAGACGATCTGCGCGGAAAGACCCGCGCCATGCCGGCCTTCAGCTTCGGGGCCAGAGTCGCCATCTATACGGGTGGCCTGATGCTACTGGGGCCGGCCATCATGGCCCTGTCGCGCTCCATCCATCTCACCAGGCCCTTGCGCCAGTTCATGAGCGGGCAACTCTCCCTGACCGATACGGTCGCCTGGGCGGCGATCCTTGTCGTGTGGGCCGTGAGCACGATGCACTTCGTCGCCCGGTCATTGCGTCAGAGCGACGAGAGCAAATGGGATTTCTGGCTTGTGGCGTCGGCTCTGTGGCTTCCCCTGATGGCCACCGCCGTGTTCTGGCCGTCCGCGCCCATGCACGAGGCCGCTCGGTCGGGCTCGACGGAGTGCATCGGCGTCGCGCAGTTGGCGGCGATGTTCGCCATATCGGGTCTCGCGGTCCTCCTGGCGCAGGTGGCCCACGCGGCGGCAAAGGGACCTCAGCGGGCCCAACTGACGTCAGCCGAGTTCGGCTTGCTGCTGGCCGTCACCATTCTCGCATATCCCTTCGTCCAGGGCGGCAGCTACGCAGTTCCCCAGGCCGTGCTTGCGCACGAGGAGCGCACCGAGGCATTGGCGAGCGGCCTACATCAACTGCGCGCGGCCCTTGCCGACTATGCCGCAGAGCACGGGGCTCTGCCGGCCTCACTGTCGGCTCTCACGCCGGTCCGCTCCCAGTCACATCCGCATGATGTCCCCAGGCCGGGAGCCATCGCTGAAGACGACGACGGACTGACCGAGCTGCCCAGGGACCCTCTAACAGGCTCGACCACGACGTGGATCTACCACCGTCTGATGCCGGGCCTGGTCAGCTCGGGAGGTTTCGTCTCAGAACTCGGCCCGCTGGAGCAAGATGCGGCGACCTCGCCGCCGATGACCAACTACTGGCAACTGCCACAGCCGTCCGGACTGCGCGGGGCGCTGGGCCCTGTCGCCGGCATGATCTGGGGTGAAGGGGATGCCCTGCTGACCACGGACACCGCGCAAAACGGCGACACTATCGCCCGGGCCGTCACCATCCGGCGGCTTTGCGGGTCCGTTGTCAGGGTCAGACAGGTTGCCGGGGCCAATGGTGTTGTCCTCGCCACGACGCCCGGAGGCACCGGGCTGTTGCTGTCGTGCGTCGTCAAGCCAGGGGTCACCGGCGCACTTGAGGCCGGCGACCAGAGCGAGTATACGGCAGTGTTTGAGGTCGCGGGGGCCGGCCACCAACTTGCGCCTGTAGGGCAGCCGATCGAGGGCCGCTGCGCCCGGCTGCAGCCATCGCCGGATGGTGTCCAGATCGCATGCATCGTGGCAGCCCCGGGTGGGGCGCCCGGCCGCCGTCTGTGGGCTATTGACCCCTCGGGCAAGTGGCAAGGCCCCCTGGCAAGCGACATCGTGCAGGTCGTCTGGCACCCCTCAGCGACCTACATGCTCGCCCTCACGTGCCACGAAGGCACAGCGCCGGCGCGGTCCAAGAGCCGGCGGTGCGAATTGGTGCGCGTATGGCCTGATGGCAGAACTGATCCTCTGGCGGCCGGCCTGACATTTACAGGTGAGTTGCTCGCCACCGGCCTGGGATCGGCGTATGCCGTGACCAGTGACGGGACGCTGACGCAAGTTCCTCTGCGCAAGGGCCATCCCCGTGCGCTCCCGACCCCGGGTGGACAGGTGACCGACATCCACTGCCTGTCCGGCGATGGCCTGGCGGCGCTGGTGCGCGGCGCTGCTTCAGCCGGCGCACAGGCGCGTGGCTCAGTGCTGATCTTCGACCGCAAGGGTAAGCTCTCGAAGACACTGTCCCCGGCGGCGCCGCCCGGCGTGCGTTGGCAGGATGGGAAGATCATCGGCCGGCACGACGGGACGGGGTACGTATTCCTGCATTTGTACGACAAGGACCCGGTGGGTGGGGTGATTGCGTTGGTGGGGGAGGATGGCGCTCCGGCTCAGGAGGTACCGGTCCGCAGACGCTGACCCGGCGCCATGGACGCAGGCCCACACAGGCCGCGGCTATGCTCCCCCCGATTGCTTTAGCCCGCGAGAGCAGCACGCAGCCACGCCCGGTCCCCGTGGCGAGGCGCACAGGCACTGCGGGCTGCTTGTCACGAGCCGTCGCGCCCGACGATCACGAAGTAGTCCACGTTCAGGTGGTACTCGAACACGCCCTTCAGTCGGAGTGTATGCTTCCCGGCGGAGAGTTCCAGAGGCGGCAGCGCTTCATTGGCCCCCGCAATCTGCATGTTCCACCACTCGCCCGGGGCGTGCGCCCAGCCCCCGGTGCCGGGGAACTTCACCAACCTGTAGCCCGGTGCCGGCACGCTGCCGTCCACACGAATCTCCCGGACCGAGGCATCCTGGCCGCACGCGATCTTGGCGAACACATCGTACAGGCCGTCCTGGGGCACCTCGAACTCCCAGTCAAGCCAGTGGCCGTCCCCGGTGAAGCTGAAGATGCTCTTGCCGCCGTGCTGATCCAGGTGGGCTCCTTCAGATATCTGCACTGTCCCGCCGCCCTCGGCGGTGAAGTCCTCGGCCTCCACCAGGATACCATCCTGCGGCATTTGCGGGATCCGAACAACATCAGTCAGCGGTGAGAGCACCTCGATCTCGATGTCTTTGACGGGAGGCGTCAGAAGGTTGTATCCGGGCATCGACAGGCGCACAAGGGTGCTCCCTCCCAAGCCGATGTGCCCACGTCCCTGGAAACGGCCACGAACGGCGCGCCACTTGCCCACCTTGGCGTCGCCCACCGCGAGTGTCGCGTCAAGTCCCGTCTGGTACTGGTTGGTCGTCAACCAGGTTCGCCCAAGGCCGTATGGCAGCTCCAGGGCGCCCTCCGCGGTCACGCCGTCGAGCGTGAAGGTCGCGGACAACTCCCCGACCTGCTCACCCGCCACGAGGACGGGGATCTTCTGGCCCTGCTTGGGTTGCTCCCCACTACCCTCCCAACCAACCTGAATGCTGTGCCTTTCGGCATCCAGCTTCAGTATCACTATGCTGTCCGTCTGCGACCAGCCGAAGTAGGATCCCGGCTTGGCCACCCCGTTCACATACCCCCACTTGGGCGCATTCGGCAGGTATACGCGCAGCTCGGTCGGCTCACCGGCGCTGCTGGAGATCAACGCCCGGTCAGGTAGGTAACGGACTGAGTACGCGCCGGGTGCCGTTGCGCGCAGTAGCTCCTGCCCCGACGCAGTGGTGGTGCTGTCACCATGCACGCCTGCAAGACCGCACAGGACCAGCAGTGTGAGTGAAAGCCCGCATGCCTGTCGTGTCATTCTCATCGCTCCCCGGGTACGGGCACTATGGACTGCGCTATAGTGAGCATCAGTACGCTACGAGGGTGTTTCCCGCCGGATGATCTCGTTTCCTTCCTCACCTGAGATATTTCCAGCAGCCGGGCACGCCACACGAGTTGTGGCCGACGTGGCCTGGCGGCTCTGTGGCCCTAGAACCACCGCGCACTTCTACTTCCCCCCAGCAGGACACTATCACATTGCGCCGACAAATCATAACTTAGGGTCTTGCACAGTTACATACAGTCATGCTAAAATCGCATACACTTCGAGCTATGTGGGCGGCACTACATGCTGGCGATCCGCGTTACGAAAGGAACGGGGTTAATGAAGGCGCGCAAGACCTACGAGAAGCCCAAGCTAGGTAAGGTGAAGGTCCGCACTGAGGATTCTGTCCTGTCCTACTGCAGGGAGACGGGCGCGCCCGGCGACAATACTGAGGAAGTATGCGGTGGTCCGACGGTCAACTTCCCTTCGTAGCCCAGGGGGACGCAGTTCTCCGTGACCAAGCCGGGCTTGGCCCCCGCCACCCGGCATGAGAGCACGGGGTTGCCGGTGTGATCCGCCGCTCTGAGGGCGCGACAAGTGTCTTATGCTCTGAATTGGATGGTTCGTCTGTTGCTCGTTGCCGTTGGGGCGGGGTGACGACGGCAATGGCATGAGTACCGATCATTCTGTGTTTGCAGATCTCTGTGGGGCGCGCCGCCAGGATGCTGCCTATCCTGCTGAGCGCGTCCTTTCGTATACTTGGCCACGAGTGCGGAGCCATGCCCGGGTATGGCTGGGCGCACATCTGTCGGTCCGGGGCCAGTGCTGGTGTGCGTGCCCCCGGCCGTGGCGCCATGGGCCAGCCATATCGCGGGTGAGTAGACGCCATGCCCAATGATGTGTGCATCCGCGTTGCCGGAATCGCGGTCCGCGCCTGGACCCAGCAGGCGAACGTCCGGCTACACGTAGCACAGCCTGACGACAAGTTCCTGGTAAACCCCGACGAGCCGGCGCTGGACCTTGAGGTCGTGGTGGGCCGGCTCCCCTCTGTCCCCGACGCGCCACGTCTGTTTCGCAGCGGCAACACCTGGAGCCTGCGATCCGATGGCGACACTCACTGGCTGGCGGCCGGATGGGATGCCATGCAGACAGGCATCGGGCGCGTGGTGATCATCCACGAACAGCAGCCGCCAGGCAAGCTGATCATCTCTCCGGGCGCGCGCATCCGCGGGTTGACCGATACCCTCGAAGGGCCTATCGTCGATCCCTTTGCATTCCCCCTGCTCGAGGTGTTGGTGTACTGGCAACTTGCCAGAACCGGCGGCACGTGCTTCCACGCCTCCGGTGTAGTGCAAGGTGGGCGCGCATGCGCCTTCGCGGGCACCTCGGGCCAGGGCAAGACTACTATCGCCCGCATCATGCAGCAAGCGGGACGGGACGTGTTGAGTGATGATCGTGTGGGGCTGAGTACAGACCAGGGGCGCCTGCTGCTACATGGGACGCCGTGGCACGGCACGCCGGCCCTGGCCACACCCGCAGGCGCGCCCCTTGCAGGCTTCTTCTTCATCGAGCACGGTGAACGCACAGAGGCCCTTCCACTGCCGGCCGCGGAGGCCTGTGCAAGACTAGTGGCCGCCGCCTGCCCCCCCTACTTCTCCCGCGACCTCATGGGCCGCGTCGTCGCCACATGCGCCGAGATCGCCGACACCGTTCCGTGCTACCGGCTGCCCTTCCGACGCGACTTGAGCGCCCTTGAGGTCGTCGAGACTATCATCGGCGCGTAGCCGCGCGTACGTGGCGATCGAGCCCGGCCTTACATGCCGGCCGTATCGACAACCAGCGGCTGGTACACGCTTCGCGTACGCCCTCGCATGTCTCTGAGCGTATACACCGCCACGTATTCCCCGTCGGCCAGCGCATTCCCCCACTGGTCGGTACCATCCCATTCAAAGGTGCGCAGCGCCTGGCTCGTATCCGCCCACGCGCGTATTGCGGCGCCGCTGCCGTCGCGGATGGACAGGACGCTGATGTACTCCTGCTGCCCCGGCGTCGCTGCGGCGAGAGTGAAGCTGATCTTGCTCCTGTGCTCGGGAGACACTACCACCGGAGCCGAGCTTCCGGGCCCCTCCGAGGAGCCTATCACCACAATCCGCTGCTCAACTGTCTCCCGGGCCTCCTCGTCAAGGCACGTCAGCGTCACGGGATATGTCCCCGGTCCGTCAAACTGCAACGTAGCCTGGTACTGGCCTCCCCGGATTTGCACGGGCGCGTCGTTGAGCATGATCTGGATCGCGGCGCCGGGTACCGTCCCCACGAGTTGTACAGTGCACCTGTCGGCAACCTGGACCGATGGCTGGGTGGGATCATCGCTGGCGGTCAGCAGGGACATGACGACCTCCTCGGCCCGCATCTCCGGGCCGGGGGCGTCCACCGCTGAAGCCGAGGTGGCTGGGGCCGGAGCCGGCTCCGTCGATTGACCCGAGGTGGGCGGAGGATCGATGTGCCAGCCGCCGCCCGGTAGATAGCCCATCACCGTCCCCTTGCCTGTACCGAATACAAGGAACTCGCGGGCCGCAACCGCCGGCGTGCTGATACCCTCACGTACGTTCTCGGCCCAGACCACACGGCCGTCTCGCCTGCGTAGGGCGTACAGCATCCCGTCCGCGGAGGTAGCCAGAAGATGCCCACTGCTCGTCAGCACGGGCGAGCCGGTGACCGATCCACGGGTCTCTGCGTCCCACACGGGCTCCCCTGTCTCGAGGGACAAAGCGACGACAGTGCCGTTATCACAGCACAAGAAGATGCGACCGTCGGCGACCCCGGGCGCGGTCTTGATCGGTGCACCGATGTCGCGCGTCCAGATGGCGCGTCCTGAGGTGGGCTCCAGCGCCACGACTGTGCCGGCTTCGTTGCCCGCGATCACCGCCGTGCGCAGGCACGTCACGCCACCGGACAATTCAGCCCCGGTGGCAAAGGTCCACATCGACTGGCCATCCTCCTCGCGCAAGGCGTGGACACGGCCGTCCGCGCTGGCCAGGTATACCAACGGGGAATGGACACTGCGCTTGCCGGTTTTCGTCCATGCCTTGGGCGGCACGCTTCCCACTGGAGCCCCGGCCACACTGCCTCCGGTGTTGGCCTGCCAGACAGGTCGGCCCCGCATATCCAGGGCATAGCATGCGCCGTCCCGGGCGCCGAAGATCACCAGCCCCCGCTGTGTGACCAGCGGCGGAGTGGTGATCGGCGCCGAGGCCCCAAACCGCCAGGTTTCAACGCCAACAATACCTTCGCGCACCGCTGGCGGCCTCAGGCAGACCAGGTGCCCCGCCTGAGTGCCCGCGTACACACGGCCGCCACCGACGGCCAGCGCGCCGGTAATAGGCGCCCCGAGGGATGCGGTCCACACCGGCGTGCCATCCGCCAGCCTAACAACATACACGGCCCCATCCTCGGACCCTACGTAGACGCACCGGTCCACGACTATCGGGCCACCTCTCACGGCCCCCCGGGCTTCGAAGGTCCACGCGCAGTCGGCTGGAGGGTGGAATTCGTCTGCCGTCGCGACCAACGATAGCGTCAAACACACCACGACGGTTGCTGCAGGGAGGACAACTCGCATGGCCAGGGCCTCCGGTCTAGGGTCTGGACTATGTAGGCTGACTGCTCCTGTGGCAGGGATGCGCCGTCGCATCTGTCAAGGTCTGTGCAAGAAAAACCCTGCATACCTATACGAATTATACGGTCCGGGCGCGGAGCAGTCAATTTACCCAACGCTCAAGCTATGTCAGCGCACTCAAGCGCGCTGCCCGCGACCATGGGCCAAACATCACGACACGGGGGGCGCGCACTCGCCCCGAAAACCAACCCCGACGCGTGTTCGCACGCCTCAGAGCCCCTGGGTGGCAGTGGGGACGGCCTCGGCGTCATCACCCCCTCGGGCCGCTCGCCCGATGGGTGCTCTCACGGTCCCAAGGAGCGCGTTAGCTCAACACAAATCCGCTGCGAAAGCAGAAGGGCAGGCGGAGGGGGGATCCCAAGGCAGACAGCCCGGCGGCCCCTGACGAGAGCGGGAGCCGATCCGCGGACTACCAACGGGAGAACCACTTAACCCGCTGTAGCGAAGGCTGTTGGCGTGAGTTAGCGGTGGGGCGCGCGGGCACTAGCAGCGAATCTCGGGCGGGCCGTGCGAAGCCTGGTGGCGCTGGGGGAGTTGGGCGGCGCCGGGGCGTCGAATCCGCGTCGCCTTACCACCCGTGGGGACGCAATCGCACTGCGCACGGTGGATGACCTTCCCACAGTCCGAGCACCGCGAGCGTACCGTGTGGCCGCATTGGCTGCACGCAGTGTAGACGATCTTGAATGAAGGCGCTCTGCAGAATGGGCAAGCCATCGTGACCTCCGGTCTGAAGCGAGACGTCTGGGGGAATTGGCCGCGGCCAAGGCCCATAGAAGGACCTTCGACACAGCGGCTCACCCTCCTGCCGTGAGGGCCTTAGCAGGTCTTCCGCCCGTCCCCGGGGCGGACCGTGCCCCAGGCCTGTGAAGTGCGTAGCGCCTCATCGGCATTGGATGCAGGAATCGCCTGAGGCCTCGGCGAAGTAGGGTGCCTCAATACCGCCTCAAGTACCCGGCTTCCGGGTTCCACCACTCCTTAGTCTGGGAGGGAGACAGACATGCCAGAAGAGGTGCGGATAGGTCTGGTCGGCTACAACTTCATGGGGCGCGCGCATAGCAACGCCTACAGGCAGGTGCCCTTCTACTTCCCTGAAGTGAAGGCAACGCCGGTGATGAAGGTACTGTGCGGGCGCACGAAAGACAGGCTCGAGCAGTTCGCTGAGCAGTTCCAGTGGCAGGAGACGGAGACCAGGTTCGCGAGGCTCATCGAGCGCGACGACCTCGACCTGATCGACATCACCAGCCCCAACAACCAGCACGTGGACATGGTGATTGCGGCGGCGAAGGCCGGCAAGAACATCTTCTGCGAGAAGCCCCTTGCCACAAACCTCGCCGACGCCAAGAAGGCCCTCAAGGCCGTGCGAGACGCCGGCGTTCTGCACATGCTATGCCACAACTACCGACGTGCTCCGGCGTGCTCCCTTGCCAAGAAGATGATCGAGAACGGAGACCTGGGGGAGATCTACCACTGGCGGGCCCTGTACCTGCAGGACTGGCTCATGTCCCCCGAGTGCCCGATGATGTGGCGTGTGCAAAAGAGGATCGCGGGCTCGGGATCACTGGGCGACTTGATGGCTCACAGCATCGACATGGCGCTGTGGCTGCTGGGCGATATCTCCGAGGTCTCCTGCGCCATGAAGACCTTCATCAAGAAGCGCCCGAAGCTGGATCAGGTCGACACCGGCCTGGGCGGCAAGGCGGCCAAGGATGCCCCCATGGGCACCGTTGATGTGGACGATGGTGTCATCACCCTGGCCCGGTTTGCCAACGGCGCGCTGGGCACCTTCGAGGCCACGCGCTTCGCCGCCGGCCGCAAGAACTACAACTGGTTCGAGGTCAATGGCTCCAAGGGCAGCATCGTGTTCAACCTCGAGACCATGAACGAGTTGCTGTACTACAGCACAGACGACCCGGAGGACCGAGAGGGCTTCCGGCTCATCCAGGCGTCTTCCGATTGTCACCCGTACATGGAGCATCCCTCGGGCGGCCCGCGGTACTGGCCGGTGGCGCATATCATCGGCTACGAGCACACCTTCATCAACACCGTCGCCGACCTGATGAACAACATCGCCGACGGTGAGATGCCCTGGCCGAACTTCCTTGATGGCTGCCGCACACAGGCGGTGCTCGAGGCCTGCACCGACGCCGACAAGTCCAAGAAGTGGGAGAGGGTACCGAAGGTCAAATAGCCGCTCACCCGGGCCGGAGTTGACGGGCCCAGGCGGCCCCAAGCACGCAACCGGCCCCGCAGAGCAGTATCCGGAGGGCGACTGCATCGTGTCACACAAGGCCCAGGCGACTCTGGTGATCGAGCGCGACCCCGAGACGGGATGGTATGTGGGCTGCATCGCCGAACTGCCCGGCTGCTACTCCCAGGCGCCCGATGTCGAGCAATTGCGCAGGAACATGCAGGAAGCGCTCGAATGCTACCTGGCCGTCTACGAGGGCGAGGGGCCGTGGCCCGAGTTCATCGGCACTGAGCCCATCGAGGTGCCCCAGTGAGCCACCTGAAGGTGCTGCCCTTCGTCGGGCTTGCCAAGGTGGCCCACTGGGCCGGCTTCCGTGAGGCGCGGCGCAAGGGCAGCCATGTGTCCTTCAAGCACGCGGACGGGCGCATTGTGGTCATACCCGACCACGGCCGCCACGAGATCGTCCGGCCTTTGCTGCGCAAGATCATCCGAGACCTGGGCCTGACGGTGGAGCAGTACAACGAGGCGCTGGCGAGCGTGTGACAGTGGCTCGCCCTGCCTGCGCAAGTGCAGCACGTCTGACCACAACCAAGGCAATCGGTCACGAAGACTTTAGCGATGGCGTACCACTTAGGGAGGCGCAAGTTCAATGAAGATCGGATCCCTGTCAGCCGCATGGAGCGCAGAGCCGTTGGAGCAGGTGCTTGACTTCTTCGCCGAGGCGGGACTGGAGGCTGTCGAGATCGGTACCGGTGGCTACCCGGGCAACGCGCACTGCGACCCGGCGGAGCTCAACAAGAGCGCCGCCAAGCGCAAGGCCTTCATGGCGGCCATCGAGAGCCGGGGCCTGGAGCTGTCGGCTCTGAGCTGCCACGGCAACCCTCTGCACCCGAAGAAGGAGATCGCCAAGGAGCACCACGACGCATTCCGAGAGACGGTGAAACTTGCCCAGAAGATCGGCCTTGAGACCGTGAACACCTTCTCCGGTCTGCCCGGCGGAGGCCCCAAGGACGAGTATCCCAACTGGGTGGTCGCTCCCTGGCCCGAGGATCATCTCGAAGCCCTCGAGTACCAGTGGGGTCTGGCCGCCAAGTACTGGACGACCGAGGCCAATAACCTGGCCAAGGCAGGCGTCTACGTCTGCTTCGAGATGCATCCCAATTTCCTGGTCTACAATCCCGAGACACTCATCAAGCTGCGAGAGGCCAGCGGGGACAACGGGGACCGCATCTGCGCCAACTTCGATCCCAGCCACCTGTTCTGGCAGGGCATTGATGTGCCCGCTTCACTTCGCTGGCTGGGGGAGCAAGAGGCGCCCGTCATCCGCCACTTCCACGCCAAAGACTCTCTGGTGTACGAATGGAACTCGAAGGTCAATGGTGTGCTGGACACCAAGCACTACGGCGACGAGATCAACCGCGCCTGGATCTTCCGCACGGTGGGCTACGGCCATGGCGCGGAGCTATGGAAGGACATGATCAGCACGCTACGGATGATCGGCTATGACGGCGTGTTGTCCATTGAGCACGAGGACAGCCTTATGACAGCCAACGAGGGCTTCCTGAAGGCCATCGCCTTCTTGAAGGACTGCGTGATCTCGGAGTCGGCCGGCGAGATGACCTGGGCCTAGACCCGCCCTGCGCATCCTGACGCTCACGAAGGGAGAGCCGGCATCGCCGCGCTCTCCCTTTGCTTTGACTTGGCCGCCGCCGGATATGTAGAATGGCTGCGCAGCCCTACTCATTGTCGCCATGAACCCAAGAGGGTGACCGCATGCGACCGCCCGCACTCACGCTCGTCCTGCCGTGCATCCTCGCCTGCCTGTGCGCTGTGTCTGTGGCCCAGGAGGCGAAACACACGCTCACGGCCCAGGATGTACGCGACATGGCCACCGCCGGAGAGGATTTCCGCGGGGCTGTGCTGTCGGGGATGGACCTGGCGGCACTGAAGGTTGCCGGCCTGGATCTGTCCGGCACCAACTGGGCGAAGGCAGACTTGCGGGGCGCCGTGTTCTCCAACGTGCGCTTGACGGGGGCCTCCTTGGATGAGGTCACCGCTCGTGGCGCTACCTTCGCCGACTGCAACATGGTCAATGCCATGATGCGCAATGGCGATTTCGCCGGAGCGGTGTTCCAGCGTGCGCAACTGGCCGGAGCCGACCTGGAGGGCAGCTTGCTCAATGGGGCCGAGTTCGCCGGCGGGGTCTATTCGCGAACCGGCGGCTCGCACGCCGGCGCCATTGCCGCCGCCATCGGCGCCGTCTCCGCCGGTGATGCTACCACGCCCATCAGTGTGTCCGCCGCTATCGCCGCCGGCATGACCGGCGAGCCCTTCGCCTTCACCTACAACACGGCCGACGTGACCCAGTGGCCCATGGCGCCTTTCACCGAGAGCCCCATCGCTGCGGCGGCCCACGCCGCGGGCTATGAGGTCGTCACCCACTACGACCTGACCGCCGAGAAGGCCATCGAGGCGCTCATGCAGGCTCTCAGGGCCGGCAAGGTCTGCATTCTCCCGCTGTCCCTGGCCAGTGAGGAGATGACGGGCAGAGACTTCCTCAACGCCTTCTGGGCAGCCGCCGTGGGCGTCGATGAGACGGAGAAGCCCGCGCGCGCTGTCTTGTCCGTGCCTCCCTTCGGCAGACGAGAGTACGTCCCCGCCGAGTTGGCAGAGAGATGGGCCGGCCCATGGCCGACCTTGGAGCCCGCGGGCACAGAGCGCTCTGAGGCTAAGTTCCCGATAGCGATCATCTCGGCCGGGCCACAGACGCGCACACCCCGTGAGATGATCTGTGCCGCCCTGCAGCACGCCGCTCAAACCATTCAGGAGCCGCGTACATACACAACGCTCATGCCCGGCGTCGCAGGCCTTCAGCGCCTGGCCGCCGACTTCACACGCGCCGCACAGGCAACCGGCGACCCGCAGTTGCTCAACACCCTCGCCCCCTGGGCGGGCACGCCCAGGCAACTCATGATTAGTGCCCGAGGCGCCGCAGCCGACTTCCTCGAAGAGGCCGCTGAGTTCATGCTCCAGACCGACAAAGGCGGAATGGCTCGCGCGGCGGCCCTGTACCGGGGCGAGGTCCAGATACTTCAGGAGAGCTTCCCCTCATTGCAGGCCACGGGGAACGTCACCGCCGAAGACCTCCGGGAGCGTTTCACCCAGGCCGCCAACATCATCGAGGAAATCGCCAGCATCGAGGCCACGGCGGCCAAAGTGATGCTCGAGGTCGCCGGCGCATAGGGCCAATTCTGGATCCGGTACTGCACACCCATGGCCACCCTCGCCCGTGAGGATGCCCTACTTCTGGGTCGCATTGCGGACGGCCTGAGCGTACCGTCCGGGCAACAGATCGCTCAAACCTCCCGGCTGGTTCGTCTCGTGCGTTCCATTGCCCCTGGGGACGTTGTCCTCATCCGGCGCCATGAGGGGCTGCGCGCGCGGGCCGAACAGCTCAGACAACGGGCCCGCAAGACGCAGTTCCCGGGCGGCCTGCCCTCGCTGGCGCTCCGCCTGCTCCCACGCCGGCGTCGCCATGCACAACGGCAGGCGACCCAGATGCGCGATGAGGCCGACGCATGCACGGATGAGGCCAAGGAGCAGTGGCTGGTCCTGTCGCAAGCCGGCCTTGTCGACCTGGACCTGCAGCTATGCGCCCGCTGCCCCGACGGCAGCTACCTGCAGACCACCGAGGCAGGGCGACAAGCCGTGCGCGATCTGGTGTACTCCCCGCAGTTCGAAGCAACCCAAGTAGATGAAGCGGCCCTCGCCCGACGTATCAGGCTCACGCTCGACATGCGAGGGCAGATGCTGACCGCGCGGTTCGAGACCGATCCCAGGCTTGACCTGGCGGCGGCCATCATTTCACGCCACTGTACAGACACCGACCGCCTCAGGCGCCTCAACCGCCTTGCCTCGGCGCAGCGCTGGGTCAACTACGACCGCCTTCCCTTGATGGCGCTGCTATGCGGCCTCGAGGGTGAGCCTGAAGAGATCTGGGAGCGATTCTGGGAGGCCTACGAGACTGCGAGGGCCCGCGACTACGCCGGAAGCTACGAAACGCGCTTGGCCGTCGCCATTCTCCTCGGGCAAGGGCCTGTGGACGACTCGGCCTGCGACCGCCTGTGGCAGATCGCCAAGCGCCTGCGGCTGGATGGCTGGTCCATGAGCCAGGCCACCGATCCCGTCGCCGCCGGGCTCGCGGCCCTGCGACTGTCCCCCACCAGGATCGCCGCGCGGGTGCAGCAACTCAACTCCGAACTCGAGCGGGGCGCCATGCTCGCCGGGCCCTTCTTGGGCCTTGCGACCTGCGTCGCAGCATCCTCCAACCTGCACCCTCAGGCCGTCAGAGACGCCTCGGCAGGGCTGATGGAGCAGGTGTCCGTATTCGACGAGTTCGCGGAGAGGTACGACAAGGCGATAGGTTATCTTGTCCTCGGGGGGCAGCAGGAGCCCTCGGCGCGCTCGGGGCGCGCTCTCGGCGTGCTGCCCGACATGCCGGCCTCCGTGCAGGTCATTGCGGCGACACTGGCGCTGATGCCGGGAACCGTGCAGGGCAACTGGGGCAGGCTGGGCAGGACGACGCAGGCTCTGGAAGATGCTGGCATCGCCGGAAACGGCATCCCCCTGTCCCTGCTTCTGATGGACGCGGCCTACCCGCGGTGGTTCGACGCCACTCGGCTCATCTGGCCCATCGGCTGCATCATGGAAATCCAGGAGCCGACTTCGATGTTCACGGCCTACGGGCGCATGAGCCCCATGTACCAACGCGCCGCCCAGGCGGCCGAGGGCGGCAAGCCCCCGGGCCCCGGCGATAGGGTGTGAGTCAACTACAGGCCCCCGACCCGTCGCGTGCTGGAGGTATCTACCCACGAGCCCTCTGGGGCCTGGGGCCCGCCATCATCCACAGGCTGCCCCACTCACGCCGCAGAGTCCGGGTGCTCTTCCGGCCGGCGAACCATTCCTCATGGTGGAAGTTGGCGAAGTTGCCCTCGCCCTTCTCCGGCGTGTCGATATCACCGATAGCGATGTTCAAACCCATCTTCACATCACCCATGTCCGTGCTGTAGCAGCGCCCCGAGTCGACCTCGAGGCACGGGTCGAAGCTGATGGCCCACTCGATGACGTAGCCCTTGCCCTCGGGTTTGGGCTTGGCGCAGGCCTGCATTGCCCCGGTCATGATCCATTCCTGGTACTGCTCCCATGCGGGCAGCCTGCTCCGGGGTTCGCCCTCCAACAGCCCACCATGCCCCACACCGCCAAGGCGAGACTTGGTCAGGTTGCACACCATCTGCCAGGAGCGGGCCGTCCCCTCGGCGTGGACGCCCCGTGGGAAGTGGTTGTCTGCGTTAATCAGAATCTCAATCTCATCACCGAACCATGGGTAGCCGCGTCGGCTCAGCTCGTGCACATGCGGGTTGACCTGGGGCTCCCACCGCGGCGTGTCGATCCCGTACAGGATGTCGTCGGTCACCTCGAAGGCGAAGTACAGGCGCTTGGCGTCGTGCTTAACGTAACCCACAAAGGACAGGTCGCTGTCATCCCTGGTGGGCGTGAAGGTATGAGACCAGCCTCGCACGCCTCGGAACCGTGTCGCGTCGTCGTACTCGCCCGCCGAGATGACGCCATCCAACGTGGGGGCTGTCCCCAGGTAGGCCCTCAGCCCGCGAGGCCACAGGCCGGCCTGAGCCGATGCACAAAGGAAGACAGCAAGTACAGCCACAAGAAGGGTCGTACGGGCGCGCTTCACGAAGGCCACCTCGATGGGTGTGCGGCATCAATGATGATGGGTCCGCTGCAGCAATTCTCCGCGGGGCTCAGGATATCCTCGCCTGCGACGGGCGGTTTTCGTGCGCATGATCCCCCCTGGGCTTCGTCGGCGAGGAAGCGTTGAGGCCGCCGCGTGCCTCTCACCAGGTTCTCGATCAGGGCTGAAAGGAGGGAACGTCCGGGGGCTCACCCGTTGTCAAGAGCTCTTGTGTCCTGCTGCAGAAGCGCGCAAGATGCACTGCCGCACGCAGAAAACGCCACCCGATGAGTTGGATGGCGTCACTGCCTGCCCCTGGTTGGTCTACAGTGCTATGATCGCTTGCGTCTCCACCACACCAGCCCCACCGGCAGCATCCCCAACAGAAGCAGCGAAGTAGAGGACAACTCGGGCGTCGCGCCTTCCTGGCCGAAGTCAAGCGTTGCGCCGTAGATACCGTACTTGCCATCCCGGTAGTCCTTCCACACCACTGTGTTCCCAGAGATGGACGGTTTTTCAGCAGACGAATTGCTGGTGATCTGGAACTCACTCTTACTGATCAGGTCGTAACCGTAGATGTCGAAGCTGCCATTCCGGGGGTCGGACCAGACCACTATGTTCCCAGAGATAGACGGTGCGTACTGCCAGTTCGAGTCGCTGGCGATCGGGAACTCGCTCTTGGTGGTCAGGTCGTAGCCGTAGACGTCGTACTTGCCATTCCGCAGATCCCGCCAGACCGCTGTGTCTCCGGAGACGCACGGTTCATCTTGCTCAGACAAGTTGTTGGTGATCTGGAACTCGCTCTTGGTGGTCAGGTTGTAACCGTAGATGTCGCCGTTGCCATTCCGGTAGTCATACCACACCACCGTGTTCCCGGAGATGGACGGTGACTCTTGCCGAGCCGAGTTGCTGGTGATCTGGAACTCGCTCTTGGTGATCAGGTTGTAACCGTAGATGTCGTAGTTGCCATTCCGGCCATCCTGCCAGACTACTGTGTTTCCGGAGACGGACGGCGAGTATTGCCGACCCGAGTTGTTGCAGATCAGGAACTCGCCATTAGTGCTCAGGTCGTAACCATAGATGTCCCAGTTGCCATTCCGAATGTCCTGCCAGACCACTGTGTTCCCGGAGACGGACGTTTTGGATTGATCACGCACTTCGCCGCTGATCAGGAACTCGCTACCGCTGCTCAGGTCGTAACCGTAGATGTCGTAGTTGCCGTTCCGGTTGTCATGCCAGGCTACATTGTTCCCGGAGACGGCCGGCTGGTCCTTCAGATGCGGGCCACTGCTGATCTGGAACTCAGTTATGATGGGTGGCGCGCTGACTGCAGGCGCGCCGGCGGAGAACAGAAAGACCCCGAGGAGGGCTACCCAGAAGAAGGGTACGCAGATTCTGGACATGAGCACGGCTCCTTCGTTATGAAAGCGTGGGCCGACGGGTGGCCCACAATGCACGGATATGGAAGCCCCGGTAGACGCCGTGTATCGCCGGCGGAGTCACCTCCCTCGTCCTTTGCGCAGGCGCACAGAGGCAAGTGATATGCTCGTGCTGATACCCTTTTGCAGATGCGCACATGACAAAACCCGTACAGCTTCCCACGCACTCGTGGTGCCGCACGGGTGTCAGAGTTGTCTCAGTTGTCGCCGCATTAACCCAGGGAACTGCTCACCCCCAGCGACATATGGTTCTTCGATGTTTCCTATTGGTATTCCTTCTACCAGGCAGTCTTTTTTTATGGGATGGCTATTGATAACCAAGTGATCTCTTGCTTAGTATAGGACAATGAGGCGGGCCACCCATCCATCGGGCTGCGCATGCCGTCGTGATGGACTCCCCCATGCCCCGAAGAGCGGGACGTCTTCGTCGTCGCTGAGGCACAGCACGGCTCGTGGCCTGCCGCCGGGGACGGACTGCTTCCTGAGGGAAGTGCGCGGGGCGACGGGGCGTGGGCTGCGTCCCTTGGCGGTGGGCAGGCCTCCGAGCGCTAACGCGTCTTGATCGGCGCATTGCGCCCGCCTCTGCCTACTCCGCCGCACCTACGGCCTCCTGCATGGCGATTTGAGTCCACTCGTCAAACCGTTCCGGCCTATGGTTGCACGTGTGGGTATCCTTCAGGATGATCTCCAGCACACAGCCGTGCTCCCGGGCGATCTGCACCGTGTCCCTGATGTCGCTTCGCACCCACTCGGGGTCGAACTCGATGCCCGCCAGGGGCGCCGGATTGGGCTTCCATGAGAAGATTACATCGCCTTGGAGCTTCTCGGCGCTGATGCGCTTGTCGGCCCACGGGCTGATGGATATTCGGCGCAGGTTGGGTACCCGCGCCATCAGGAAGTCCAGCTTCAGGTGCAGCGGCTCACAACAGCCATAGCAGTTCAGGCCGAACTTCTCCAAGATCGGGAGTTGGTGGCGCAGGACGAACTCCTCGTGCATGGCCGGCGAAACCTCGGACATGGTCTGCGCCTCACAAAAGCCCCACATGTCCCTCAGGCGCGCCCGACCGCTGAAGTCGTCTTGCGGAAGCTCGTCCGTGTATCCAAAGCCCCCCGAGCCCACGTAATCATTGCCGTTGTTCAAGAACAGCAACCCCTGCTGCTCCAGGGAATCGAGCCACGCGAGCTTGCCCTGCGCCAGCTTGCTCATCCCGGCGTGCACCATCTCGGGAAAGTCCGCCATGTCCATGAATGTCTGCGTGATGCCCCGCAGGAAGGTCCATTCGTCGATAATCCCCAGCGCCCACCACCAGCTCCCGGCCGGCTTCACGTCCAATATGTCTCCCAGCAGCTCGTCATAATACTCCAGGCGCCGCCGGCTCTCCGCCGGATCGTGCTGGGCGCTGGGCGTCTGGATCTTCTCAAGGTCCTGCAGGTCCGTAATGGGCGCGTCCCATACGTAGGCGCCACGATGCTCCTGCGGTCGTTCGAATTCGGGCCCCAGCCCCCAGCCGGTGTTGGTCACCGCCAGGGGCACGCGAAACTGGGCGTCACACACCTGGTCGTCGTCGAAGTGCTCGGCGGCGTAGATGCGCATGCGTAGTCCGTGCTCGATTCCGCGGGCGCCGTCATCCTCGCACAGGAGATGCTCAGTCGGCACGAGCTCCTCCCACGACCCCTCTGGAGAGCAATACACGAGGGGGCGCAGGGGCTGCAGGCTGTTCTGGGCAACCCATCGATCCGGTCGGACTTGCTGCTCGTCTGAGGCCGCAATCTCGCTCACACGCTTGGCCAGGTCCCGAATTGTCCGCCGGTCACGGTCGGTCACTACGGCTCACCTCACGTGCGGATTGCGGGGCGATGCGCCCACGGCCTGCATTAGCGCCCGCGTATAGCCCAGCAAGAAAGCTCTGCCCATGTAGCGCCTGTCAGCATCGCCAACGATCCCCGGCGTATGCTCGGGCATCATCGCGTACCTGTACCCCACTTCGTGATACGCTTTCATGGCATCGACCATATCCACGTTGCCCTGGTCGATGAAG
>Ga0272441_10003137_pt1 | contig 32033 bp, 18 predicted proteins | sample SSMProp6N_FD_193582 | JGI IMG/M metagenome (GOLD analysis project Ga0272441, IMG submission 193582) | Marine sediment archaeal communities from Little Sippewissett salt marsh, Falmouth, MA, United States - SSM-Prop-6N | ecosystem: Environmental > Aquatic > Marine > Wetlands > Sediment ... | reverse complement strand
GAGCACGACGTTCGTGCGGCGGCCGAACCGATCGTAGTGGTGTTCGAGCACATCGCCGGGTGCGGCTCGGACGGAGCCTCGCCCTCCAGCTCCGAACAGCGCGAGGCTTGTGAGCTGGGGCAGCGTCTCGGATTCGAGTTGTCCGTCGGTCCTGTACGTGAAAGCGCGTGTTCCGATCGCGTCGGCGATCTCGGCGGCGCGGCCGAGCCGGTCGCGCGTGTAGCGGACCGTCTCTGTCCCGGCCGCGCCGGACCAGGTGATGTTGGTCAGGCTCCCGCCGCGATCGTAACGGTACGCGGTTGTCGCGCCGCGGGCCCAGGTCCGGGTCTTGAGTTGGCCGTTCGGGAAATAGTCGTAGTCGACATGCGAGCCGTCGGCATAGATCTTGAACTCGAGCCGGCCGCGTTTCGGGCCGTAGGTCCAGCGGGTGATGTCCGGGCTGTTCCCGAGCCCGTCGCGATAGGTGGCCATCGTCGCCATGCGCCCGCGCGAATCGTAGGTGTAGGATACCGGACAGGTGCGCGCGCCGCACTGAGCGGCGAGCGCGCCGGTCGGTGTGTATTCGTAGTCGATCGTGCCGCCGTCCGGCAGCACGGTCCGGCGTCGCCGGCCCATGCTGTCATGCGTGTGCGTGGTGCTGTGCACGAGCGTGCCGACGGAGACGAGCGTGTTGCTGAGGTTGCCGGCCGGATCGTAAACGAACGTGGTGGTGCGCGGCTCGCCGTTTGGCGCGGTATCGGTCCGGGTCCGGACCCGCCCGAACCCGTCATGCTCGTAGCGCACACGCGCGACGAGCGCGCCGCCGCGTGCGCGGCGCGTGACCGACGTGAGCAGCCCGTTCGTGTAGCACGACACGGCCTGTGTGCCGTCCGGCGCGGTTTCGGTCTCGGTCCGTGCCGCATGCGCGAGATCGCGCACGACCGCGCTGTGGTTCGTGCGCCCGAACGCGATGGTCCAGGTCTGGCTGCCGTCCACGCTGCGCAGCCGCCGCCCGAGCTCCTGTTTCGCGGGGCTGCCCGCGACGGGATAGATGTACGACGCGCTCCGGTGCGCGGGGCAGGGGACCGTCACGTAACCCGAGTCCGTCTCGCTGATCCGGTCCGTGCCGCCCGGCCCGATCTGGCGGTCCCCGTCCATATCGGTCGCGGTGCGCAGCACGTCGCCGCGCGCGTTGTATTCGGTCAGTACCGTGGTCAGCCCGTCGGACCGCGCGGTTGCGCGGCCGTTCGCGTCGAACGTTGTGGTCTCCTCGTAGCCGTCGGGATAGACGGTCTTGAACGCGCGGCCGAGCGGGTCGGTATAGGTCCTCACCCATTCGCTCGCGTTCGTGTTGGGCCCGTAATAGACGGTCTGGAACAGGCCGGTCGGGTCCACGCCGTGCGCATAGCAGGTCGGCGGCACAGCCGTGCCGCCGACGCTCTTGAGCTGTCCGTCCCGATAGGATGTCTCCACACGGGTCGCGCCGTCCGGGAACGTGGTGGTCACGATCCGTTCGCCGGCCGCGTTCGTTGCGTACGCGTAGGTCGTGACCCCGCCCAGCGCGTTCGTTTCGGCAACCGGCCGGCCGCGCCTGTCATAGGCTGAATGCGTGACGATCGTGGGTGCGCCCGGGGCCTCCTTCTGCGTCCACAGCACGTTGCCGTGCACGTCGTAGCCATAGCTTGTTCTGACGTTGAGCCGGTCGACGGTGAGCACTTGCTTGAGGTCGTTATAGGAATTGGTGGTCCATATGCCGTCGGCGTCCCGCGCGCTGTCTTCGGCACAGCACGAGGAATACGCGTTCGTCGTGGCGCGGCCCGTGATGGAGTTGGACGACAAGAGCACGCGCCCGTAGGCGTCGCGGACATAGGAGACGTTGGAAAACTCGATGCTCGAGGCAATGTCCTGTTTCCGGACCGAGAGCGGGTTGCCGCCCGCATTCTGTACCGTGATGGTGCGCACCCCGTTTGTGACCGTGCCGGGCCCGGAACCGACGTCGTTCGTGACGCTCAGTTCGTCGGCGCCCGCATCGTAGCCGTAACCGTAGAGGCTTATCGTGCCGTCCGGATACGTGATCCGGTGCGGGCGGCCCCGGTAGTCGCCGCTGGTGAAGCATTCCGTCACGGTCACCAGGTTGCCGGCCGAGGAGTAGCTTGCGCCGGGTGCCGTGCAGCGCTTCGTGACGTTGCTGGCCGCGAAATAGGCGATGTAGGTGCGTGCCACTTCCTGGCCGAGCACCCTCTCGATCACGAGCCGCGGCCGTGAGTCGTTGGTTGCGGCTTGGTCATCGCTCGGGAACCCGAGCCCGCCCGGGAGCTGCCCGGCGTAGTAGTAATGCGTGGCTCGGCATTGCGATGCGGACGCGTCGGTGGCGGCGTTCTTGAAGCTTGCGAGCACATGGGTCGCGCGCTTGTTTTCGTCGTAGGCGGCATAGCGCACCCAGGAGCCGTCGGAATTGACTTGCAGCTCGAGCTGCTCGTAGCTGTCGGGTTCGGCCGAGTTGGTGTGATAGGTGTACGTCGTGACTTCGGGGTCCGCGGCGCCGACGCCGTTTGTGACGGCAATCAACCCCTTGCCCCAGGAGAAGTCCTTGAGCACGCTGACCGTCACCTCTGTCATCTCGTCGGCATCGCCGGGGTTCAGGATGTTGGTTTGGCTGAGCAGCGTCACGCCCGTGGCTTCGTCATAGTGTTCCGCCCGGATCTCCTTGCGCGCGACGTGCGGAGCATTCGTGCCGCCTTCGGAAGTGACGCCGTACCACAGTTGTTCTGTTCCGTCTCTTGTGACCGCCCACCTTTCGTTTGTGCGGCCACCGCTTGTGACGACGCGGAATACTCGCGACGAACCGCTGTGCGCGTCGAGCGCGTGGATCGTATGCAGCAGTTGGTCGTCCGCGTCCTTATAGCTCACGCTGGCGATCGTGCTGTTGCTGAGCCAACTCGGAAAGGCCTTGATCGATGTCGTGAGGTTGGACGAGACCCGGTCGCTGGCGTCCAGGTAGGTGGTCATGCCCGGCCAACGCGTGTAGCTGCCGTTGACGCCGACGCTGAGCTCCTGATGAGCCACGGTCTTGCGTACCTGCTTGATGTGTCCGCCGCTGTCGGCGGCGTCGAAACGATGAACAATGTTGTCCGGGCCCCCGAAATGCAGCTCCCAGTCGCTGCCATTGGGGATAACGTGCCATTTTTCGAGGCCGTCTACGGGCCCCTTGGCGGTGCCCTTGAGCGAAAACAGGCGCTCGGCGCCGTGCGGCCGCTTGATGAGGACGAACTCCCAGCCGCCCGCGTTGGTCCCGCTATAGTAAGCCAAGACACGCGTGTCCGTGCTCAGAGCCATGCGAGTGACCCCGTCCACTTCGTACTCATACAAGTAGCTCTCGACGGCGATCCCGCCCGCGGCGCTGCTGGAGATGCCAAGCGAGAGTTTCCTGCTGCTTCCGTCCGTATCCTTCTGCCACCGTGCCGCGTCTTCTCCTTGGATACACCGGCCCCCGCCGCACCCGCAGCCGTCGACGTAGAGACCGTCGTCCGGTCCGTCGTTCACGGTCGGATGCTCGGGCGTCTCATTGCGTAAGTCCGGCCAATCCACGGTGGCCATGAAATTCAATACCTGCCACCCGTAATAGGTGTACTTCTTCGTACGTTCCACGGGGAATGCGGGCGCTGTGCCTGCCGAGCACCCGAAGACTTTGGATGTGATCCCGGCTTCGTACCCGCAACCGCTATCCAGCTTTACCCACGTATTTTCCACGGCGTACTCCGCGCCATTGTTGCAGAAGCTCGTTGTGCTGGGATTCCGGGTCGGCACAGGCGCGACGCAGTAGATCCAGAAGTCCACCTTGTGGAACAACGCCGGAGATAGTCCGATCGCCGCATGACGTCGCCTCAGACCGACTGCCGCGCAGTCGTACTTGGCGTGCCAGTCAGGGAGAACGTAGTAAGGGTACTGGGTAAGTGTCATGGCATGCGCGCCGCCCCCGCCCGGATCCGAGCTCTGCGCGTGCCAGTTCGCTAGAGCCCCGGCACTGGCCTTGGCATACGTGTCGGCCCTGCACCACCCCCGGTAGTAGTTGTTCGTGCCCTCACCCGCATCGGGTAATACTCTCTTTAGGCCGCTCTGCGAGCCCTTCCGGGTGTAATGGGGAAAGTCCTTGAGTCGTTCTTCCAGGTCCTGAAAATGTTCCCAGAGCACCGGTGCATCATCAAACGAGGCCCCATCATAAAGGGTTGTGCCGCTTTCCGTATACCGCCCCGGCACCTTGAGCCATTTGTTTGTGTTCAAGTACAAGGGCCACGCGACGGTATTGGCGGGATCGCTGCTGTCGGCCGGCGTGTTCTGAAACACGAACCGCTGTCCGCCGGCATCAGCCAGCTCGTCTACCTTCATGCGCAGCTGCTTCAGATGTTCCTGCGTGACACTGTCGTCACTCGCGACGCGCTTGATATCAACATGTCCAAAATCATCGTTGGTGTTCACATTGCCCGCCGCGAGGCAGCGATCAATCAGCATCTCGGCCAACTTGTTGTACGCCGGGATCCAGTGCTCGCCCTCGGCCGCGTGCGCGCGCGGGACGGCCGTAGCGTAACAGAGCGAGAGGCAGAGCGCGGCCGTGATTCGAGGATGGAGGATTGAGGATAGAGGATTGCGGGAAGCGAAAAACCTTAGGAGTGCGGCACTTCGAGTGCCGCCTTCATCCACGCTCGGTAGCGCCGAGCGCGCTCGAGCCCGCCAACCGCGCCTTGCCATGCTACTCACGCTCACGCCAATCCTCCTCCGGTCACCGGCGGGGTCTGTGCTCCCGTGCCGCGCTCCAATCCAACCGCTCGTTGAAGGCGGCAGTTTGACTGCCGCACTCCTAAGGTGTTGGTCGGAACACCACCAACCCCACACCCGCCGGTCCGCCGCCGGTCGCCACATCATGCCGGGTCGGGTCCGTGCCTGCCGCGCGTTCTCCCGCATTGTCTACGCCGTCCCCGTCCGGATCGTCCGTGCCGGACCGGCCGAGGTCCGGGAACCAGCGCCGCTCCCAGTCGTCGGGCAGCCCGTCCCCGTCCGTGTCCGCCGCGGCGGTCGGGCTGCCATCCAGCGGGTCGCGCACGCCGTCCCCGTCGGTATCGGACCGGAACGGGTCGCAACCGTACAGCATCAGCTCGCGCGCGTCGCAGAGCCCGTCCCCGTCCGTATCCGTGAAGCCGTCGGCCGCTACGAAGAAGACGGGCCCGTCCGTGTCGGGGTCCGGAACAAGGAACGTCAGCGATGTGCGGCCCGCCGTGCTTACGTTCGTGGCAAGCAGTCCGAACCCGGAAATGGCGGAATTGCTCGAGGCGTACAGCTCCAGCATGCCGGGAAAGGTCGCGGGCCAGGACACGGTCAGTTCGATGCCGTTCGGGCCAAGGGTGATTGCGCAGAATCGGAAGTCCGCGTCCGGCGCACCGGATAGCCGTGGGCCGGGCCAGAGCATGAATGCCGCGCCCAGAATGCACAGCAGAAACCGGTACCACACCTTGCGTCCGTTCGGACGCAGTGCGCTGCCGGCCGTACAGATCCGAGCTGCGTTTTTCCCTGCCGCATGCATCGGAATACCGCCTGTTCAGAGGGCATCCTGTGAAGTAACGCGGGAATACTACGTATAGTAGGGGAAGAACGCAAGCATGAAGTGGATGGTGGATTGTGGATGGTGGGTGGGGTCTGTGGGAAGATGAGGGAGAAAGATTAGACTGTTCCGTCATAAGATGCGACGAAGAATCGTCGTATGCTGGGCGAAGGACTCAATATCCAACAGCCAACCCGCCTTCGCCCGCTGCCTGCCCCGCGGAGCCACGCAGGGCGAAGCGGGGTGGCTACGGCGAGGCACGGCAAGGAATATCCAATGTCCAAGTATGAGACGCAGACAGGCATCTGCCTTGGATATTGGATATTCCTTGTTCGATATTGGATATTCAATCGTGTTTGGTTGCGGCCGACGGCAGCCTTAGGTTGCAAACGGATCATGGAAAAGCCCCGCTCCTTTTGCCCTCGCGCGACACCCGCTGATTTCCGCCCGCTTGACACCCGCCCAGATATTCGTTATATATACAGGAGCTATAGAGAATATAGCAACGAGGTGCGCGCATGCGGGTGGTGAGTTCATTGGTGCGGGGGTTACGGATCCTGGAGCGGATTGCCGGTGTGCGGGGCGGTGCGCGTGTGACGGACCTGGCTCGTGAGTTCGGGATTCCGAGTTCGAACATGACGTTGTTTTTGAATTTGCTGGTCCAGACGGGCTACGTGCTGAAGAGCGTTGAGGACGGCCGGTACTATGTTTCGGGCAAGGTTGCGCAATTGGCGAAAGGCGTTTCGTCGGATCCGCATGCGGATCTGAAGCGGGTCGCGCGCGGGGAGATGGAGCGGCTACACGACGTGTTCAACGAGAACGTATTGCTTGCGGTGTTGAACGGTTTCCAGATGCGTTTTGTGGACCACCTTCAATCGACGCGCAACATCCAGATATTGAACGTGGACGAGAAGGTGTTTGTGCCGCACGTAACGGCGGCGGGCAAAGCGATCCTGGCGTTTTTGCCGGAGCATCGGCTGGCCCGGTATTTCAAGGACACGAAGCGAGAGAAGTACACGGCGAAAACGGAGACGCGCAAGCAGCGGATCGAGGCGGCGCTGTTGCGGGTACGGGATTGCGGGGTTGCGGTCAACCGCGGCGAGTACGAGAGTGAGATCATGGCCGCGGCCGCCCCGATCTTCCGGGGCGAGACCGTGGTCGCCTCGCTGGTGGTCCAGTTCCCGGTTTTCCGGTATGGCGAGGACGATTTGGCGAAGCACGCGCCGGCGGTGAAGGCGGCGGCCCAGCGCGTGAGCGACGCGCTGGGGAGCGTGCACTCGTAGCGGACGTAAAGGAAGTCGGAAGTCGGAAGTCGGAAGTCGGAAGTCGGAAGGAGAGAAGCTTTGGCAGATTTGGTTCTCCAAATCAAAGTCCGCCGCACCAAGGTGCGGTGGACTTTGCGGCAACGGCGTCACGCATTTCGTGCCCCCGAGTCCGCGAGGGGGACGAGAAGAAAGGGTGGTCAGTTTGCCCCGCATGCGGGCGCGCCGTCGCCGCCGCTGCACTCGTGTGCGCGGCGGTGGCGGGAAGCCCGCCTGGCCCCGACCCTGGGAGGGGCCAGGCTTGCAGGCGGGGTATCCTCCGGAGGCGGATCCGCCTCCGGCGGAAAATGGCCGCCCTTTATTCTCGAGAAATGCGTGACGCCACCCTGGATGGGCTCTGAGCACGAATGACGGACAGACCGAACATCCTGTTATTGCTTGTCGACCAGTGGCCGGCGTTGGCGTTTGCACATCGGGGCATGGCGGTGCGGACGCCGAACACGGACCGGCTGGCGGGGCAGGGCACGGTATTCACGAACGCGTTCACGTCCTGCACGCTGTGCAGTCCGGCGCGCGGCGCGCTGCTGACCGGGCGTTGGCCCTCGCAGACGGGGTTTTGCGACAATTACGGGACCGGCTATTCGACACAGGCGCCGCTCAGTTCGGACGAGCGCACGTGGATTGATGCGGCGGTCGCGGCCGGTTACCGGACCGGCTATTTCGGGAAATGGCACTGCGGCACGGACGGTCCGATCCTGCGCGGCGCGCACGCGCACGACGAGTCCTGCGACCGGCGCGTGCCGTACGATCCCGCCAAGGGCGGGCACAGCTATGAGCAGGTCGCGCGCCGCTACACGCGGGCCGCGGCTGCGATGGGCAGTACCGCAGGCAGCGAACCACAGCTACTGGCCGGCCGGCCCCCGTTCTGGGGCCGGCTGCGCGCTTCGAAGGAAGAGCACCGCGCGTTTCGGCTGGCGGAACGGGGTGTGTCGTTTCTGGAGGAGCACGTGCGGTCCGGACCCGACCGGCCCTTCTTCTTGACGGTGTCCTGGCCTGACCCGCATTTCCCGCACTACCTGCCGGCCGAGTATGCGGAGCTGGCCGAACAATCGATGCCCGACCTGCCGCCGAACCTCGAGGACACGTTTGCCGGTAAGCCGGCCTTCCATCGGACGGCGTGGTGGCCGAGCATGGACACCGCGGCCCTGTCCCCCGACGACTGGCGCCGGGTGATCGCCTATTCACGCGCGCACTACAGCATGGCGGACGAGGCGGTCGGCCGAGTCCTGGCCGGGCTTGACCGGCTCGGGCTGAGCGAGAACACGCGTGTGGTGTTCGCCGCCGATCACGGCGACATGTGCGGCGCGCACAACCGGTTCGACAAGGGTCCGTACTTTTACGACGAGGTCTGGCGTATCCCGCTGATCGTGCGATGCCCGGGCCGGCCGCCGGCCGAACAGGCCGCGTTCGTGAGTATCGTGGATGTCGGCGCGACTTTCTTCGACCTGATCGGCAGCCCTGCGCCGGCGCCCGGCAAGCCGCGCGCCGGCCGCGCCCTCACGGACCTGCTCGGCACGGCCGAGCACGGCGCTTGCTGGCCCGAGGAAACGTTTGCCATGTACGACCTGTATAACGGCATGAGTTTTGCGGTTCGCGGCATCCGGACCGGCTGCTGGAAATACCTGTGGAACCCGCAGAGCGTCGACGAGTTGTACGATCTCGAGACGGATCCGGCCGAGTTGACGAACCTGGCGGGCCGTCCCGAGGTGGCCGATGCCGAGAAGATGTTGCGGGCCAGGCTGTTTGCGTGGATGGACGAGGTCGGCGACGATCTGCCGGCGCGCGCGGATGCGTTGCCGGCGGCCGGCACGATCCTGGCCACGGGTCAGATGGGGCCGTAGGGGGGGGAGGGTAAGTCGGAAGTCGGAAGTCGGAAGTCGGGAGTTGGGAATTGGGGAGGTGTTGGCTGTTGGATGTTGCTCTGCAAATCAGGGATAGGGTGCCGAGCGGGAACCGGGACCTGACCGAGGACATAGGGATCGACGGCAGTCGATCTCTGGATCGACAAGGGCACCCACGAAGCTTACGACAATGCTTACGACAAGGTTTGCGACCCGCCGCAAGGCCCCGGCTTTAGGGCCAAGCAGGCGGGCGGGCGAGGCTTCTCATAATCGTCAATGGAGGCAGGGACAGTGAACGACCCGGGAATCATCGACAACGCGAACAGTCCGCACAGTGTGCTGCGCAGTGTTGGGTTGAAGGACGTGAGCTGGACGAACGGGTTCTGGGCGGCGCGCGCCAGGGACTGCCGCGAGATCACGTTGCCGCATCTGTATGAGCGGATGGCGGATCCGGAGACGGGCCATGCGCTGACGAACATGCGGATCGCGGCCGGGCTCGAGTCCGGCGAATTCGCCGGTGTGCACTGGCAGGACGCGTGGGTCTACAAGTGGCTGGAGGCCGCGGCGGCGGTCTATGCCGCGACGGGCGACGACGAGCTGGCCCGCCGCATGGACGAGACGATTGATGTGATCGGCAAGGCGCAGCAGCCGGACGGCTACATTGCGACGCAGATCACGCTGCGCGGCTGGCCGCGGTTCCAGCAGCCGAACCACCACGAGCTCTATTCGATGGGCCACATGATCACGGCCGCCTGCATCCATCATCGTGTCACGGGCCGGACGAACTTCCTGGCGATCGCGCGGCGCGCGGCCGACTACGTGCATTCCGTGTTCGTCGATCCCGATCCGGCGCTGGCCGGCATGGCGCACAACCCGACGATCATCATGGGCGCGGTCGAGCTCTATCGCGTGAGCGGCGAACAGAAATACCTCGACCTGGCGATCTCCCTGGTGAACATGCGCGGTACGCTGCCGGACGGCACGGACCAGGCGCAGGACCGTGTGCCGCTGCGCGAGGAGAACACGGTTGTCGGGCATTCGGTGTTCTGGTCGTACTTCTTTGCCGGCGTCGCGGACACCTACATGGAGACCGGCGACCGCTCGCTGCGCGACGCGTTGGATCGGTTGTGGGCGGATTTGACCGAGAAGAAGCTCTACCTGACGGGCGGCGTCTGCGCGATCCACTATGGCCTGTCGGTCCGCCGCGACAAGGTCTGTGAAGCGGCGGGTCCCGAATACTGGCTGCCGAGCGCCGCGGCCTACAACGAGTTATGCGCCCAGATCGGCAGTTTCATGTGGAACTGGCGCATGTTGAACATTGAGCCGGCCGCGAAATACGCGGATCTGATGGAGCAGACGCTTTACAACGGGATCCTGCCGGCGCTCGGGCAGGATGCCGCGAGCTGGTTCTATGTCGGAGTGCTGCGTTGCCACGGCGAGTACAAGCCGCCGCAGATGCGGGAGAAACCGCACAACCATCGGTACCAGCCGGGCGAGCCGCCGCGCCGCGCTGAGATCTGCTGCCCGACCAACATCCTGCGGCTGATCGCGGAGCTGCAGGGCTACTTCTATTCGGTAACCGACGAGGGGCTCTGGGTCCATCAGTACGGCGGCAGCGCGTTCGCGGGCACGCTTCGGGACGGCACACCGTTTCGGCTGCGGCAGCAGACGGATTACCCCTGGGCCGGCAACGTCACCGTCACGATCGAAGAAGCGCCGGCCCGCCGGGCAGCTCTGTTCCTGCGGATCCCCGGCTGGGCAACCCGCGCGCGCATCACCGTCAACGGCAAGCCCGCGCGTGCGGCGGCCAGGCCGGGCACCTATGCGCGGTTGAATCGTGTCTGGCAGACGGGCGACGAGCTCGTGCTCACGGTTCCGATGCCCGCGCGTTTGATGGAAGCGCACCCGTATGTCGAGGAGTTGCGGAACCAGGTCGCGGTTATGCGCGGGCCGATCGTCTATTGCCTGGAATCGCCGGACATGCCGGACGGCGTGAAGGTCGCCGAGCTGCAGATCCCGGCGTCGGTCAAGCTCCTGCCGCGGCACGACGCGGAGCTGCTCGGCGGCGTGACCGTGCTGGAAGGCGACGCGCTGCGCGTGCCGCAGGGGGATTGGGAGCACAGGCTGTATCGGCCGTACAAGCGCGCGCGGCGCGAGAAGGTTCGGATCCGAATGATCCCGCTCTATGCCTGGGCGAACCGCGGGATCTCCGAGATGTCCGTCTGGCTGCCGGTTGGGGGGAAATGATGAATGATGAGTGATGAATGATGAATTGGAGAGGGGAAACAGGACGAGGAAACCTTCGGAGTGCGGCAAAAACCTTCGGAGTGCGGCAGTTTAACTGCCGCCTTCAACCAACGTTTGCCTGGGCACGCGGTCCGACAGCGCCGACACGGCACGAAAGACCACAGCAGGATGATTTGGGGCAGGATGATCAGCTGTGAGAGTATAGACAGGAGGATTTTGTGGACAGGACGAAGGGAGATTGCCATAGGCGGCATGCAACCCATGGGGCCCATCGTAACGATTCGACTCTTTCGTCGTACTCTTCCATCGTACTCACCTATCGATCTGGATTCGGAACGATGGAGGAGTACGAGAGATGAGTACGATAGGGGATGAAGAGGCAGGACCATGAAGATCCAGCGAATCGAACCGTTTGTCGTGCGGCATGAATTGCGGGAAGCGTTTGCCTTCTCGCAGTGGGAATATCGGACGCGCGAGATCTGCCTGGTCCGGGTCACGGCCGAGGACGGCACGTACGGTTGGGGTGAGGGGTACGGGCCGGCCCAGGTGGTACGGGCCGGGATCGAGTTTCTGGCCCCGCTCGTGGTCGGCCGGGACCCACTCGCGCACGAACTGCTCTGGCAGGCGCTGTTCCGGCGTTCCTACGACTACGCGCGGCAGGGCGTGCTGACCGCTGCGCTGAGCGCCGTGGATGTTGCGCTCTGGGATCTGCGCGGCAAGCGGCTCGGGCAACCGGTATCGGTGCTGCTCGGCGGCCGCCGTCGCGAGACGGTTCGGGCCTATGCGACCGGTATGTATTTTCGGGATGTGCCGGACCTTCCGGCCGCGTTGGCCGAGGAGGCGGCCGGTTACAAGGCGCAGGGTTTTGACGCGGTCAAGATGAAGGTCGGGCTCGGGCTCGAGCCCGACGAAGCCAATATCCGCGCGGTCCGCGCCGCGCTGGGGCCGGGCGTCGGCCTGATGATCGACGCGAACCACGCGTTCTCACGCAGGGAAGCCGCGGCGCTCGCGCGCCGGGTCGAGCCGCTCGACATCGGCTGGTTCGAAGAACCGCTCTGCCCGGACGACCAGGACGGGTACCGCGAGCTGCGGGCCGCTACCCCGATCCCGATCGCCGCCGGTGAATGCGAAGCGTTGCGTGCCGGATTCCTGCGCCTGTTCCGCGGGCACTGCGTTGACATCGCCCAGCCCGACATCTGTGCGGCCGGCGGTCTGACGGAAGTGAAACGGATCATGGATCTTGCGCAGAGTTTCGGGGTCCCGGTCTGCCCGCATTGCTGGGGGACCGGTATTGCAGTGAGCGCCGCGCTGCATCTGCTGAGCACGTGGGAGGCGGTGCCCGGCCGGCGTGACCCGCAGGAACCGTGGTTGGAACTGGACAGAACAGAGAACCCGTTGCGCGACGAGCTCGTGCAGCCGACTATCCGGCCCGAGCAGGGGCGGGTGCCGGTCCCGACCGCACCGGGCCTGGGTGTGGATGTGGATCAAGTCCTGCTAGACCAGTACCTCGTGTGAGAGATGTCACAGGACGATTATGACAGGACGATGGGAGGGGAGTCTGGACAGGACGATGGGAGGGGAGTCTGGACAGGACGATGGGAGGGGAGTCTGGACAGGACGATTGTGTAGACAGGACGATTTTTCGTGTTATTTCGCGTGTTTCGCGGGCAAAAGAGAAGCTTGATAGACGTATTCTCAAGGGAGCCGCAACAGATGAACATCGGCTACAAGAAACTCTACATCGACGGTGAGCTGCGGGACGCGGCGGGCGGCGAGCGCTTCGAGGTGATCTGTCCGGGCACGGCGCAGCCGGCGGGCGAAATCGCATGGGCGAGCAAAGCCGACGCCGACCGCGCGCTCGAGAGCGCGGCCGCGGCGTTCGAGCGCTGGTCTCGAGTCTCGCTCGCGGAGCGCACCCGCTGGATGCACAAGCTGCGCGACGCGGTGGTTGCCGCCGAGGACCGGCTGCGCGAGGCGGTCATGTTCGAGATGGGCAAGCCGTGGGCGGGCACGGCCGAAGACTATCAGACGGTGGTGAACGCGCTGAACTGGTATCCTGAAGCGATGGCGCGTGTGCAGGACGAACCGCTTGCCGATGAGGACGGCACGCATCGGCATGTGCTGCGATCAGAGCCGCTCGGCGTGGCTGTCGCGTTCCTGGCCTGGAACTTCCCGCTGCTGAACGTCGGGTTCAAGCTCGGCCCCGCGCTCGCGGCCGGTTGCACGCTGATCATCCGGCCGTCGTCCAGCGCGCCGCTCTCGGCCTATGTGCTTGGCGAAGTGTTGCACGAGGTCGGGTTCCCGAACGGGGTCGTCAACATTCTGTGCGGTCCGACCGATCCGGTCGGAACAACACTGGTCAGAAGCGGGATTCCGCGGCTGATCACTCTTATCGGCTCGTCGTCGGTCGGCCGCAAGCTGATCGCCGAGAGCGCGACCAGCGTCAAGCGCGTGAGCATGGAATTGGGCGGCAACGCACCCGCGCTCGTGTTCGACGATGCCGATCTGGAACAGGCGGCAAAGGATCTGTGCGCGCTGAAATTCGGGAATACCGGCCAGATTTGCGTGGCGCCGAACAGGTTCTTCGTGCATAGGCAGGTCGCGGCCGAATTCGAGGCGTTGGTGGTCGAGCGGGCCAAGGCCGTGCGGATCGGGTTCGGCCGGGAGCACGAGCCGACCATGGGCCCGCTGATCAACGCCGCGGCCTGCGCACGCATGGCGGAACTGGTCGCCGACGCGGTCGGGCAGGGCGCCGAGCTGGTCTATGGCGGGAAGGCGCCGGACAAGCCGGAGCAGGGCCACTACTTCGAGCCGACAATCCTCAGGAACGTGACCCCCGAAATGCGCGTGTTCCGCGAGGAGATTTTCGGACCGATCCTCGCGATGCGCGCGTTCGAGGACGAGCAGGCGGTGCTTGCCGAGGCGAACGACACGGAGTATGGTCTCGCATCCTATCTGTTCACCACGGACGCCGACAGGATCCGGCGGATCTCCGACGGGCTCGCGTTCGGCGAGGTCATGGTGAACGGGTTCAAGTATGCGATCTACCTGCCGCACGGCGGCATCAAGGAGAGCGGGATCGGGCACGACTGTTCGCATCTCGCGCTGCACGACTATCTCGTCAAGAAGCGGGTGACCGAGAAAACGTTCGGAGTAGGGTGAATACCTTGGAGTGCGGCACTTCGAGTGCCGCCTTCAACGAGCGTTCGGATAGGAGTCCGGCGCGGAAGCCCGGACCCCGCGGGTAACCAGGGCAGGACGATCAGTTGTGAGAGTATAGACAGGACGATTTTGTGGACAGGACGATGGGATAGAGATTCTCGGCAGGACGGCTCGACAAGGTTTGCGCCTGCCGCGCAATAGCCCGAAGGGCGACAGCGGGACAAGGTTGTTTTGGAGGGAGGCGTCCCGGGAGCACGTGCATCAATGAGAGCGAACGCACTCAAACAGAAACTGGCCGCCGGCGCCCGCGTGTACGGGCCGTTCCTGAAGATTCTGGACCCGGCCGTAGTCGAGATTTGCGGGCATGCCGGGTTCGATTTCGTGATTATCGATCTGGAGCACGGGCCCGGCACGATCGAGACGGTCCAGAACCATGTCCGGGCGGCGGAAGCGGTCGGCATCACGCCGATCGTGCGTGTGACCGAGAACGCGCCGGGCCGAATCCTGCGCGCGCTCGATATTGGCGCACAGGGCATCGAGATCCCGCAGATCGGGTCGCGGGCCGACGCCGAGAAGGCGGCCGGCGCCGCGCGCTATCATCCGGACGGCGCGCGCGGGGTCTGCCGGTTCGTGCGGGCCGCGGACTATTCGGCGATGGACCGCGCCGCCTACTTCGAGCAGGCGAACCGCGAGACGCTCGTCATCGTTCACATCGAAGGGGTCGAAGGCGTCTCGAATCTCGAAGAGATCCTGAGCGTCAAAGGCATCGATGTCGTGTTCCTCGGCCCGTACGACCTGTCCCAGGCGTGTGGTGTGCCGGGCCGGATCGAGCATCCGAAAGTGGTCGAGAAGATGCGGCACGCGGTCGAACTGGCCACGGCCGCGGGCGTGGTGGTCGGCACCTTTGTCGACACCGTCGAAAATGCCCGGACCTGGGGTGAGCTGGGCGTGCAGTATCTCTCGTACTCCGTCGATGTCGGGATCCTGTGCGATGCCTGCAAGGCGCTCGTGGCGCGGTTGAAGGGGGGCTAGGCTGTTCCGTCACAAGATGCGACGAAGACGCGTCGTATGCTGGGTGAAGAACTCAATATCCAACAGCCAACCCGCCTTCGCCCGCTGCCTGCCCCGCGGAGCCACGCAGGGCGAAGCGGGGTGGCTACGGCGAGGCACGGCAAGGAATATCCAACGTCCAAATGAGAACATAGAAATTGGACATAATTCCCGTCGCCTGTCCGCCACGATGCGCGCAGGGGAGAGTCGAAGAGTCAGAAAGTGCTCCCCTCCCATCGTCCTGTCCCCAAAATCGTCCTGTCTATACTCTCACAGCTGATCATCCTGCCTGTGATCCTTCGTGCCGTGTCGGCGCTGTCGGACCGCGTGCCCAGGCAAACGTTGGTTGAAGGCGGCACTCGAAGTGCCGCACTCCGAAGGTTTTGCCGCACTCCGAAGGTTTTCGCACTCCGGAGGTATTGCCGTCCGGCTTAGTCCTCGATGCGCAGCTTGATCTCGTCGGAGTTCGCTTTCAGTTCCGGCGCATACATCGCATAGGCGCGCGCGGGCAGCGCGCTGAACTTGCCGGGTATCTCCGCGCGCATGCGGTAGGCGATGCTGTGCTTGCCGCGCGCGAGCTGCCGCACAAAGAACGCGACACGCTCGTCGCGCAGCTCCATGTAGGCGCCCATATCGTTGCCGCCATAGCCGCTACGCACTTCGACGGGTTCGAAGCCGGCCGCTTTGATATCCTCGAAGACCAGGTACTCGTAATCGTTCTTGCTCTCGATCTCGAGCTCGATCTCGATCAGGTCCCCGCTCTTCAGGATGGCATCGTTCTCGAGCAGGGCCCGTTCGTATTTCTCCACACGCTGGTCGACGGCCTGCCCGTGCGCGCCGGCGACCTTGATCTTCTTGTCGACCTGCTCGAGTTTGTACATGCGGCGCTGGACCTTGACCTCGAGCCCGGCCTTCTTGATGAAGTCTTCGAGCGTGAAGGTTGTCAGGTACGCGTTGAAGTAGAGCGGCCCCGTGCCGGTCTTCCGGAACTCGATCGTGTGCCGGCCGGTCTCGATCGCGTCGCCGCTCAGCACGAGCTTGTTGTCGAACGTGAACAGATTGTCCGCGTCGATCCGGACCTGCTTGTGCTTTCTGCCGTCGAGCAGGATCTGGACGGTCATGTCGGGCTTCGCTTCGCCGGTCGCCCGGATATAGTCGGCCATCGCCTCCACGCACAATGCCGTGTCGCGGGTCGAGTTCCAGTAGGTGGCATGTTTGCGGTTGTTCAGCAGGTACTTGACCAGCCCGGGCGCTTTCCACCCGGTCGGGTCGGTCCGGCACAACAGCTTCAGATAGTAGGCGTGCGCCTCGTATTCGCTCCCGTACCAGTACCACCAGTAGCCGGCGTTCGGCAGCTCGAGGTGCGCGGTCTGGTTCTCCTGGTCGCGTTTCAGGTACTGTTCGATATTGCGCAGGATCATCGCGAGCTTTTCGGCCTCGTTCTGCTTGTGCAGCGCGAGCCCGAACATGGCCTTGGCATAGACCGCCAGCCGGTTACGGTCGCGATACAGGAACTCGCGCATCGCGGGGTTCGCGACCTTCGCGTCGACCAGCACCATGTACACGAACGCGTCCAGGTTGTCCGCATGCCGTTTCCACGGCTTCTTCTTGCTTGGCGCGTTCTCGAGCCTGCGCACCTGTTCGGCCTGGTAGCGCTCCAGCCACTTGACCCCGCGGTCCAGCACGCCGGGCACCAGCGCGACGTCGTTTTCCAGCGCGACCTGCAGGCCGTGCACGACGTACGCGGTCGTGTGCGGCCAGGACTGTTCGCCCCAGCCCGAGAACCAGCCCCAGCCCCCGTCCGAGAGCTGCATCGCCGTCATCCGTTTCACGCCCGTCTTGACCATGTCCACGAGCAACTCATTGTCGAACACCGGGTTCCGACGCCAGCGTTTCCACTGCTTCGCGCGCGCCGCGTCGTCGCCCAGCTCCTGCGCGTTCAGGTTCGTGCGTTTCTTCTCGATCGCCGCGAGGTCCAGCCCCATCTCGCGAAGGATCTTCTGCGTTACGATCGCCGGCAGGAAACGGCTCAGCGTTTGTTCCGTGCAGCCGTACGGATAGGCGGCAAGGTACGGCAGCGCGTCGACCATCGCACCGGCCAGCGACGGCGAGTAGCGAATCTCCAGACGCGACTCCTCGACCCGGCGCTCGGCCGGCACCTCGATCGTGACCTGCGCGCTCTCGCCCGCCGGCCGGATCACGCCGCTGAACGCTTCCATCTTCAGCATGCCGTGCACGTAGACCGGGAACCGCAGCTCCATCGCGTCCGATTCCTCGTCGGTCAGCGCGAACATGCGGATCAACGCTTCGCCTTCCTTCGCCACCTTCACCCGCCAATCCACGCGCTGCTCGCCGTCGGCCGCGACCGTCACCGTCCGCTCCAACCCGTCCATCGGCCTCAGGCACGGGCCGTCCAGCTCGAGCCGGGCCTGCACGCTCTTGTCCGTCGCCAGATAATTGTGCACATTCGCCGATAGCACGACTTCGTCCTTCTCCACGAAGAAGCGCGGGGCCTGCATGCGCAGCATGAGATCTTTTTTCGTGACCACTTCGCTCTGGCCTTCGCCGACCTTGGTGCCGTGTCCGACGGCCCAGGTCTTGATCCGCCAGCCGGTGAGGTTTTCGGGCATGGTCAGCTCGATCCTGACCTCGCCGTTGCGGTCGGTTTCCAGGTTCCCGGCCCAGAACGCGGTATCGGCGAACTCCTTGCGAACGACCGGTTCGACAACGGCGGGTTGCGCGGCGCCGCCTTCGGCGGGCGCTTCGGCCTCGACGCTATCGGCGGCCATCTCCATGGCGACGCCTTCCTTCGCCATCATCGGCGCGGCGGCGACGGAGGGAGCGGCCATCATGCGGCCGACCGACTTGCGGCGTGCCCTGCCCTTGGCTTCTTCGACCCGGCCTCCGTGCCCGGTCCCCGCGCCGTCGTCGAGCTCGTCGGCGACCAGATCGCCGAACACACCGAGGCTGCGCATGCGCGGCTTGCCGCGTTCGGTCATATTGGTGAAGTAGCGGGCCAGGCTGCTCAATTCCTGCTTGTTGTGGCGCCTGCGCCATTTCCAGAAGAACGCTTTGATTTCCGGCACGTTCGAGCCGCCGGCGATGTACTCGACGGCCTTGTCGTAGATTGTGATGACGGTGGACCCGACAAAGGGTTCGCCGAAGAAATCGGTGAGCTTGACCTTGACCCGCGCCTTCTTGCCCGGCTTGTATTCCTTCTGGTCGGGCACGAGCTTGACGTTGAGCACGCGTTTTTCCGGCGGCACGATGATTTCGCGCGTATCGCCGTGGATCTTGCCGTCGGCGATTGTGAAAGCTTCCACGAAGAAGTTGGGCATATCCTTCATCGTGACCGCGACCTGCTCGATGGTGCTTTTGCCTGTGAGCCGGAGCACCTTCGGCGGCTGATAGACGCCGTTGGCCGGGCGCAGGAACAGCACGACCGTGCTTTCGGCGCGGTCCGTGTTGACCATGAGCTGCACCTTTTCGCCGGGCCGATATTCCCTTTTCTCGGGCACGAGTTCCAGATGGTTGAACCGGAACTGGGCGGCGTCGAAACCTTCGCCGCGCACGACAAAGACATAGCCGCCTTCGATCGTATGTCCGGCCTGGTCCGTGACGGTGTAGGAGAGCCGGTATTGGCCGGCGCGTGCGGCGGTGATCTGCATGGCGGCCCGGCCCTGGGCGTCGGTGGCGAGTTTCCATTCTTGAACGGGCGTCTCGACCGGCATCCGTTCGTCCGTGTAGGAGATCCGGTTCAGGATCAGGCGGCCGGCGCCTTGCACGGGATTCTTGTCGAGCGTCTGAGCGGAGAACGTAGCGTGCACGGTATCGCCGACGCGGTAATGCCCGCGATCCACCCAGGCATAGACTTTGAACGGGCTGCGCGCGACGAGCACCTGCCCGTTCCCGACGATCGTACGCCGCGATTCGTCGACGACCTCCGCCGTGAGTTCGTAGCGGTGGTCGGTGTTGCCGTGGATCTCTTTGGCGACGCCCGTATCGATTCGCACCGCGACCGTGCCGTCGGGCCCGATCTGGACTTCATTTTCCATGACGACCTCGGGCGGATCGCGGCGGAACGGGATCCACCAGTGGCGCGGCCGGACACAGCCCCATTCGGACCAGTGCGGATACCAGACATAGTCGTAGGCAAACCACCAGTAGCCGGGCCCGTAGAACCAATCCCAGGGACCGGCCGGATACCACGTGCCGCCATAGCTCGAACGCAGCACCTTGTACTTGACCGTCGCCTTGGTAACGGGCGCGCCGAAATAGTATTTTGCGCGGATTGTCGCGGTGATCGTCTCGCCGAGCATCACGGGCTCGGTCGGCGCATCGACTTGCACCTCGAATTCCGGCTTCTTGTATTCCTCGACCCGGAAATGGCCGCCGCTGCGGCCGGTGATGAAGATGTAGTACTGGCCGAGCGCGGCGTCGGCCGGCAGCATGAATTCGCCGTCGAACCCGCCGTACACATCGGAGTGGTAGAGCTGCTCATAGACCTTCTCGCCTTTCGGGTCGTTGATCCGCACCGTGAACGGGCGGTTTGCGAACGCGGAGCTCTCGTCCTTGTCGTACTGCGCGTGGCGTACCCAGAACTTGAATTTCACGGGCTGGCTCGGCCGGTAGACGGGCCGGTCGGTAATGACATAGATCTTTGTCTGGTTGTATTCCCGGTCGTAGTAGCGGTTGTACCAGACATTGGAGAACCCGAGATAGGCGAGCCGCTCGTCGGGCGTCGTGGCGATCACGACCCAGGAGAACCGGCGATTCTGCTGCTCGCTCTTGAGCACGAGCTGCCCGTCCGCATCCGTATACTCCGCGAAATTCTCGACCGCCACGTTGTAGCGGCGCCCCACCAGTTTCTCGAACTTCGTGGACTCCCGGCGATAACCGAAGAACTCGAGGTTCGCCTTCGGAATCGGCTTGCCGCTCACGGCGTCCGCCACGAAATAATAGACGCCGCCGTCCAGCGGCTTGCGCACGATCACGGTGTCGGAGAGCCAGACAACGATCTTGCTCGTGTTCCCGTCGGCCATCCGCGCCGTCAGCAGATAGGCGCCCGCCTTCGTCAGTGGCGTCGTGATCGTGACACGCTTGTCGAAATGGCGTTCGCGCGGGGTCAGTTCCTGCGTCCAGCTCGCAACCTGCCTGCCGCGGTACTTCGCTTCGCCTTCCCGCATCAGGCGGTAGCCGATCCGCTGGATCTCCAGCGTTTCCCACTGCAGCTTGCGCGGGTTCGCCTTCAGATACGCCTTCACGTCGGCGAGCAGGTCGCGGATCCGGAGCGCGTGCGCCGTGAATTCGACCTGTGTGCCGTTGCGGAACCGATACTCGACCGTCGCACCGCGGCCGGCCGGCTGCGTCATGATCGGCTCGAACTGGCCCCAGTTGTCCTCGATCTGGCTGAGCCGGTCCCGTTTCTGCTTGCTGCTCCCGTGTTCGCGGATGTTGCGGCGCCAGATCTCGGCCGCGCGCGTGTACTGCCGGCGGTTCTCGTAGATTTCCGCCAGTTTCCGAAGCGCATTCTCGCCATAGCCCCACTGCCGGTCGTCGGCGATCTGGCCGTAGATCTTGATGAAGTTGAATTCGTCCGGCAGCCTGAAGCGTTTGATGCCGACCGCCAGCTTTGCGATCGTTTCATGCGCGCCGAGCGTGTGCAGCGCGTACGTGCCGCTTTCGTCGCCTTCTTCCGGGCCCGCGCCGCGACTTCGCCCGTGGGGCACGAACGTGCGCATCGTCTGGACGCCGAACTGCTGGTGCAGGAAGTCCGCGAACTTTCTGCGTACCTCGTTCGTGCGGCGCGGAACCAATTCCATGGCTTCCACCAACAGCCAGCGCCAGCGTTCCCCGTCGTTGCTGGCCGCCTCGAAACTGGTCGGGACCGCGTAGAATACGGGGCTGCCGTTCGGGCGGACCGGGGCCGCCACCGCCGGACCGCGATGATAGTAGGACGTCTCGCAATCGGGCAGTTTTGACAGGTCGCTCAGATACTGCAGACGCCAGGATTGATTGTGGCCCCGACCGCCGGCCAGGATCGCGTCGGCGAACCGCAGATAGAACGAGGCGACCGCGTGTGGATCCGAATCGCCGGCCGTCAAGGGCCTGGCCTCGTCCATGAGCTGCAGCGCACGGACCCGGTCGCGGGCCTGGCAGTTCACCCATTTCCCGCCGCCCCGGTGATGGCCGCGCCGGAACTCGCCCGCAATGATGTAGCCGTGATGTTGCAGGTTTTGGTAGTTGCGTGCCGCGGCGAAGAGGAGTCGCCAATTCTTTGCATTGGCTTTCACCGCCTCTTCGAGCAGCGCGTCCGCCTCGTGGACCCTGCCCAGCCGGTTCAAACACCGAACCGCCGCGTCCAGGTCCGCGCCCACCCTGCGCGGATCGTTGGCCGGCTCCGTCGTGAGCCGGCGGTACAGCGCGAGCGCGTCGTCGTAGTTGCCTTCCTGGTACGCCCGGGCGGCGGCCGCGCGTTGCGCGCCGTGCCCGGCCGGCGGCTCCGCGGCGAGCAGCAGGCCGCAGCCCAGCGCGAGGGCGGCGGCTGCGGCGGTGGTTGATATTCGGATGGAATGGTTGTGTCTCATGGTGTGTTGTTCCTTATGGTGTGGTTCCGTAGATACCGTTCATCGTAATCGATCCCATGCCGATCGAGGAACGCAAGGTATTCCTCCTTGAACGTTTTCTTTCGATGATGTTCCTTCTGACCCTGGATATACGCGATCGTGCCGGGCACGCGCGAGACGCTGACGGTGAATGCGCCATAGCCTTCCTGCCAGGAGAAGCCGCGATGCGTGCCCCGGAAATTTTCGTGCACCCATTTCGAGGACGGGCCCTTGACGAGTTGGACGCCCTTCGAAACGCTGACCGTTGCGGGCAGCGAGACGAGCCTATGCACGTGATCGGACGTGCCGCCCACGGCGAGCGCCTTCATGCGGTTCTGCTTGGCGATCCCGCCCATGAACGGCCAGAGCCGGTTTTCAAGATCCCGCGTGATCCAGGGTTCGCGGTTCTTGGTGCTGAACACGTAATGGACGTTCAGCGAGCAATAGGTGTTCGGCATTCGGCGGCCTCCTGCAGGCAATGAATTGCCTGCCTATTTTCAGGCGTCCCTCCGGGACGCGGTCCCGGGTGTGTTTACGTTTGCGTTTGCGATGCAGGCAATTTATTGCCTGCACTATGGGCAGCAATCCAACGTTCCCATCCCGTAGGGACGGTTGAATCTCATTCCACGATGATAGCATTGTTCTTGTCCGTGCAGACAATGACTTTTTCGCCGAGCGCCAGGAATCTGCTCAACTCGGGCTTGTCGTTCAGCAGCGCGAAGTATGCCTCGCTGCCGTACGCCACGCGTGTCTCGTTCAGCCCCTTGCGATAGTCGCGATCGACCCAGGTGCCGTTGATCAAATAGAAGATCTTCTTGCCGACATACCGCACGTTGCGCGCGATCTGCCCGGTCTCCGCCTCGGCGCTGCGGTAGCGTCCGATCGCTTCGCTCAGGTCGACCGCTTCCGCGCCGTCTTCCTTCTTCATGTACCCGTTCACTTCACCGGCCCCGCCGCCGATCCGCCGGTACCTGCCGGGTCCGGCGTGCGAGAACGCTGCGCTGTCGGACGCGGCCTCGCCGAACACCGGCATCGCGGCCGCCGGCGCCTCTTCCCGGGCCCTTGCCTCGGGCGCGCGGCCCGCGGCCAGGCCCTGCGCTTTCCACATCACATGCGGTTGGGGCCGCGGCGCCGCCGAGCCGATGCCGGGCCGGGGCGCGGCCTTTTCGTCCTCGACGACCAGGTACGAGGTGTACGGTGTCATGATCCCGTAGTCTTTGCTGAGCAGGAGCACCTCGTCCTTCAGCTCCTTTTCTTCGCCGTGCAACCGGATCTGGTCGAGCAGATAGCCGACCCGCCGGGTCGCCCAGAGCCGGGGTATGAAATCGTTCTCGGCGTTCTGTTCGGGGAACGTCGCTTCATACACGAACTCCGTCGGCTTGCCGTTCACTTCGCCTTTCAGCCGGATCGCGACATGCCCGCCGCCCTCGTACCGGCCGAACACGGTCAGTTGCGTGCCGCCGAACAGGTTCGGCAGTTTCTGAGGGTGGACCTGCTTGACTTTCAGGTTGTCGATTTGGACGGTCGGCTCGATCAGGACCGGGTGACTGATTTTGTCGTAGAACGCGGAGACGACCACCTCGATGTTCTCGTTCGGCCGCACGTATTGCGAGGTGCCGCCGTGCGCACCGGCAATACGATCGAGCAGATGCGTGTTGACCCGTTCTCCGACGCCGAACACGAACACGCGTGTCTTGGTGCCCATCCGTTTCGCGAGCCCGTCAACGATATCCTCGGTAGCGGTGGTCCCGACCGTCGGCTTGCCGTCGGTCAGGAACACGATGGTGTAAGGCCGGGCCCCGTCGCGTTCGAGTGCGAGCGCATCCTGGAGCGCGCCGTTGATGTCGGTGCCGCCGCGCGCCTCCATTTTCCGGACGAAACGCAGCGCCTCCTCGCGCGCGGGCTTGCCGACCGCGCGCAAGGAGTCGGCGAACCGTTCCACATCCGTGCTGAACCGGATGATGTTGAAGCGGTCGTTCTTGTTCAGTCGGTTCACGCAGTAGGTGAGCGCCTCGCGCGCCTGCGTGATCTTCTCGCCGGCCATGCTGCCGGAGGTGTCCATCACGAAAGTGACGTCCCGCGCCACGACCGTGTCTTTTGGCGGGTTGACCTCCGGACTCAACATCATCATGAAGAAGCCGGGCGTGTCCTTCGCCGCATGCGCGAGCAAGTTCAGGCCAAACCGTTTGCGGGAGACGCCGTAGTAAAGTACGAAGTCCCGGTCCAGAACGCTGCGGTTCTCCTCGAACCCGATGGTCGCCTCGTGTTCGCCCTTGCGGCTGATCCCGATCTTGTGCGACGGGCTGTAGATCGTCTTGAGCGGGACCTTCGAGCGCAGCGCCGCACTGACCGTGAAGTCCTCCATCGTACGCGAAGCTTTCTTGCCGGTGCGCAACGGATAGACCATCTTGTACAGTCCGGACTCGTATTGCAGCGTCTGCGAATAGGAGATCTCGAGCTTCTGCTCGCCGCCGGCCGGTACGGGATAGACACTGACGCGGAACAGGTCGCCGCCCATGTGCTCGAGCAGGCCCGGGTCTTTCAACCGCCGCACGATATCCTCGTAGATCCTGCGCGCCCTGCCTTTCTCGAGCAGCTCGCCGCGCACGCGTTTGCCGTTGATGTACATGGCGAACTCGCCGATGCTCGCGTTCGGCGGCAACGGGAACACGTAGACCGCCTCGAGATCCCGGGCCACGTTGTTCTTGAAGACCTGCTCGATCCGCGCGTCCGCCACGCCGTCGGTGATGTTGACCGAAACGCGTTGATGCTTGATCGCGAGCGGCGCGAGGCTCGGGTCTTTCGGGATCAGCATCCCGGCCCCGAACACGGTGTGCGCCAGCAGCAGCCAGGCGAATAGGTTCATTCTCGTCTGTCTTCTCATTTCGTTGTCCTCCTCTGTGTCGGCAATATCGAGTTGGCGCGGCCAAGCGGTAGCGGAAGGGCGTCCAGGGGGGCGCCCCGCACCGGAGTGCGGCGGCCTTTGATTTGGAGCTGCGGGTGAGTCAAATCTTCGTGAAAGAGCACGATTTCGGCAGGGAAAGACACCGATGCACACACGTGGGGATTTCCGGATCCGTGTCTATCCGTGTTCATCCGTGGTTCCTTTCTCCTTAATCGTGTTGTCCGTAATGGGGTGCGCCGCCTCATGACCAACTCCCTTCATTCCCGCAACGGCAACGGCCGAATCTCGTCTTGCGGGAACAGCGCGACGTGCACGACCTCGCCGTTCCAGACCAGCGCGCTGCCGTCGAGCGTGCCCGAGATCCGCAGCAGCTCGCCGCTGCCGGGCGTGTGCCGCTGCGCGAACCGCGCGGTCGCCGCGCGATCAAGAAACCTGCGTATGTCTTCTCTTGTCAGCGCGGGCCGGCCGATCCGGGCACGGGGCCCGAACAGGCAATCGGCAGCGTGCGCTCGGAACAGCTTCTCCCACAACGCGGCGCACAATGCGCGGTTGCCGAAAATGTCCGCGCTCAGTATTTCGCCGCCGAACGTCACCACCGCGCCGACCGTGGCGCCCGGCCGGCAGCGGCGAAGCTGAACCATACAAGCATCCAGCTCCGCCTGGATTCTAGGGGATTCATACAGTTCTTGATAGTCGCGAGTCGGACTGTCCAGCCGGTGCCGGCGAAGTTGCGCGTCCACCTCACCCCAAATCACGCCCTGTTCCGCACCGGTCACCGCGTGTTTGCGCAGGCGCGCGTGGCCCAGCCGCGCGGGGCTCGAAAACTCCGCCTTGGGGCCCGCCCAGCGGTTCTTCTCGACGCAATAGACAGGTATGGCTACGAACGGCGAGCGCGCGGGCAACAAGACGTCGTCGCGCACGATCCGGTTCTGGCGGCCGCCGGTCAGAATCTCGCCGGCCATCAGGAACACGGGTTGCCGCGCATCGTTGCGCACCTGCAGTTCCGGTACGCGCGCCTTGTCCTGCTCCCGGACCACGAGCCGGTCGCGCCGGATCGCTTCGTCCATGCTCAGAATTCCCATCGCACGCGGCCACCGGCCCGCCGTCAGCGGGAAGACCGCCAGGCCCCGGTGCCGGCAGGGCGCGCCGACGCGCAGACGGTCCAGATAGCGGATGACCGCCGCGCCACTGTCGGGCGGCGGCGCGATCCGGCGTTCGCGCGCTTGCGGCTCGCCCGTCGTCCGGTCGCCTTCGGTGTCCGACTCCAGATACGCGCCGAACCCGAACACGGGAGACAGGCTCAGCAGGCAGGCAAGGATCCTCTTCATGACGACCTCCGGACTGGAAGGATGTGCGTTCTGTTCTGCTTGGTTAGACGCCGGCTCCAGCGAAAAGGTTCCCGGGAAATGCAGGCTTGACTTACCTTCCGCGCTTGGTACCGTTCGTGCAACGTTACGGTGCTCGAGCGATAGGCCGACAGGGAGGAGAGCCTGAAGTAAAACACTCTGCGAAGACAGGACCGGTCGGGTAATGTCTGTTGCAGCACGGACCCACCACTTGCTATGCGCTTATCATCGCCAATCTCTCAATCCCTTCCGGTCTTTTCTGCCTTTGTATCCAGGATTCATCTGGACGGCCGACCACGCTTACGACAAGGTTCTATTTTCGGAGGAGACACCGATGCGCAGTGAGACGGTGACGCTGTGGGATCGACTGCGTTGTCTGTTCAGTTCGCGGGCAGGGATCGTCATTGTGGGGTTGCTGATTGGCGGCGGCGCGGTTCTGCTGCAGAAGCTGGGCAACCCGCCGAACATGGGCATTTGCGTTGCGTGCTTCGAGCGGGACACCGCCGGGGCGCTCGGGCTGCACCGCGCGGCGGCCGTGCAATACATCCGGCCGGAGCTGATCGGGTTCGTGCTCGGCGCGTTGGCGGCCGCGTTGTTGTTCCGGGAGTTCAGGCCGCGCTGCGGGTCCGCTCCGATCGCACGTTTTTTTCTGGGCATCTTCGCCATGATCGGCGCGCTGGTCTTTCTCGGTTGTCCGTGGCGCGCGTTGTTGCGGTTGGCAGGCGGTGACGGGAACGCGGTTGTCGGTTTGGTCGGCCTGGCGGCCGGCGTATCGGTTGGCGCCTGGTTCCTGCGATCCGGCTATACGCTGGGCCGCTCGCGGGCCATGCCGGTGCTGGGCGGCTCGCTGCTGCCGCTGTTCATGCTGCTGCTGTTGGTTCTGCTCGTCGCACGCGTCTCGTTCAAGGAAGGGCATGCGATTTTCTTCAGCGCGAAAGGCCCGGGCGCGATGCATGCGCCGCTTGCCGTTTCGCTTGGGGTCGGCCTGCTGATCGGGTTTCTCGCCCAGCGCAGCCGGTTCTGCACGATGGGCGCGATCCGCGACGCCGTGCTGATCCGCGATTTCCATTTGTTGAGCGGGATCGGCGCACTTGTCCTCGCCGCCTTGGCCGGGAACCTGCTCGTCCGCGGCTTCCGTGCCGGGTTTGCCGGTATGCCGATCGCGCATTCCGCGCAGCTCTGGAATTTTTCGGGCATGGTGTTGGCCGGCCTGTGCTTCGCGCTCGCCGGCGGTTGCCCCGGACGGCAGCTCTTCCTGGCCGGCGAAGGCGATGGCGACGCGGCCGTGTTTGTCTGCGGCATGTTGGTCGGGGCCGGGTTCGCGCACAACTTCTTCCTGGCTGCCGTTCCGGACAAGTTCGTCGAGGGCGTGCTCCGCGTCGGCGGGCCAGGCCCGTACGGCAAGATCGCCGTCGGGCTCGGTCTGGCCTTCTGCCTGGCGCTGGGTTGGACGGCGCGGGAGAAGGGGGGCGTTGAAATTTGAAATTTGAAATTGGAGAGAGAGCAAGGGGACGGAACATGGCAGAGAAGCAGGTTGATGCGCGCGGGCTCTCTTGTCCGGAGCCCGTGTTGTTGAGCAAGCGCGCGATCGGTGCGATTGAGGCGGGCTCGGTCGAGGTGCTGGTCGACACGGTGACGGCGAAGGAGAACGTCACGCGCATGGCCAGGAGCCAGGGCTGTTCGGTGCGGGCCGAGCAACAGGGCGAGGACTTCCTGTTGACCCTGGTCAAGGGCGCGGGAGGCCAGCCGGTTGCCGAGCCGAATGCCACGAACTGAAGAGGGAATATCCAATACCCAACAAGGAATATCCAATGACCAAGGAAAGAGGAGTTAGAGAAAGGGATTTCTGCCCGCGAATCACGCGAATTGCGCGAATGGACCACCAGAGCCCGATCTGTATTCGCGCCATTTCGCGTGTTTAGCGGGCAAGCAAGTCCCGTGTGAGACGTATTCTCAGGAGGAGCCGGACGGATGGCCCACGGCGTTGTGCTGGCTTATACGATTCATGCGGTGCTTCGGCTCGAGAAAGAGCTCAAGAGCGGCGGGCTGACCGTCAAACCCGTGCGGACGCCCCGTCATTTGAGCTCTGACTGCGGGACGGCGCTTCGTTTCGACATGACGGACATCGACACGGTCCGCGCGGCGATCGACAGACTTGGCCTGGAGGTCCAGCAGATAGCGGAGTTGTGACGCAGAGCATCAACCTTCATGAACGAGCCACCATTATACCTCGACCACGCAGCCACCTCCTGGCCGAAGCCGGCCGGCGTGAAGGATTCGATCCTGCGCTTCATGTCGGACGTCGCGGCCAACGCCGGACGGAGCGGGCACACGGCGTCGGTACACAGCGCGCGCATGGTTTTCGAGACGCGTGAGAAGCTTGCGAAACTGGTCGGCGCGCCGAACTCCGAAGATCTCGTGTTCACGCGCGGCACGACCGAGAGCGTGAACCTCGTGCTCAAAGGCTTCCTGCGGCCGAACGACCTGGTTCTCGTCTCGCCGCTCGAGCACAATGCGGTCATGCGCCCGCTGCGCAGGCTGCAGGCCGAACGCAAGATCCGCGTGCAGGTGTTGGCGGCCGACGCCTGGGGCCGCATCGATCCCGGCCTCGCTCGCTCGCAGGCGGAACAAGCGCCGCGCCTGCTCGTGCTGGCGCATGTCTCGAACGTCAACGGCGCCGTGCAGGATCTCGCGGCGATCCGCCGGGTATTCCCCGAGACACCGTTGCTGCTGGATGCCGCGCAGTCGGCCGGTGTTCTTCCCATCGACGTCGCCGGGCAGCGCATCGATTTTCTTGCCTGCTCCGCGCACAAAGCACTGCTCGGCCCAACGGGCGTCGGCCTCTGCTACCTGGACCCGGCCCACGAAGTCCGACCGCTTGTCGAGGGCGGCACCGGCAGCCGGTCCGAACAAACAGAGCAGCCCGCGTTTCGGCCGGACCGCTACGAGTCCGGCACGTTGAATCTGCACGGGATCGCCGGCTTGCAGGGCGCCCTGGCGTATATCGAGGCAAACGGACCACAGGCACAGCACAAGCGGCGCCTTACCGGCCTGCTGCTGGAGGGGCTGGCGCAGATTCCGGGTGTCCAACTGCACGCGCCGCGCGACGGGACGGCCATGCTCGCCGCGTTCTCCGTCGACGGGCTCGCGCCCGACGCGGTCGCCGCACAGCTCGAACGGGCGCACGGCGTGCTTTGCCGGCCCGGCCTGCAGTGCGCGCCCGCCGCACACCGGCATCTCGGCACTTTCCCTCAAGGCACCGTCCGCCTCTCGCCCGGCTATGCGAACACCGACACGCAGATCCGGCAGGCCGTGGCGGGTGTGCGGGCGATTGTGGAGCGTTGAAATTTGAAATTCGAAATTTGAGATTTGAGCACGGAAGACGGTAGTCTTCTCCTGAGACCTGAGACCATGACCAAAGAACCTGACAACCGAAGGTTGACGCAGCGCACAAAAGCCGCGGGTTGAGCGGCCAAGGCAGGCCCGTGCGGCCTGGAATCCGCGCTTGCTGCGTTGCAGCCTACGGACGACCCGAGAGTCCTCGTGGGTACCGCCACGCTGGATGACGCGGGCGTGGTACGCCTGTCCGACGAACTGGCGCTCGTTTATACGGCCGACTTCATCACGCCGATTGTCGACGACCCGTTCGCGTTCGGCCGAATCGCCGCGGCCAACGCGTTATCCGACGTGTATGCGATGGGCGGCACGCCCCTGTGTGCCCTCAATCTCGTCGCGTGGCCGGCCGACCTGGATCCCGATATCCTGGCCGAAGTTTTGCGCGGCGGGCAAGACGCCGCGCGGGAAGCGGACTGCCTGATCGTCGGCGGCCACACGATTCACGACGACGATCCGAAATACGGACTGTCCGTCACCGGTACCGTGCGGCCGGACCGCATCCTGCGCAATGTCGGGGCGCGGCCCGGCGACGTGTTGTTCCTGACGAAACCGCTGGGGACCGGTGTGCTTGCGACCGCGGGCAAGGCGGGCGTGGCGCCCGCCGCCGCGCTCGATGCCATGATCGCGAGCATGTCCCGCCTGAACCGCGGGGCGGCAGCGGCCGCGCTGGCCGCGAACGCGCACGCGGGAACCGATGTGACCGGGTTCGGGTTGGCCGGGCACCTGCGTGAGATGCTGCTCGCGGATCGTGAACTGGGCGTCGAACTGCATGTCGACCGCCTGCCGTTGTTGCCCGGCGTGCTCGAACATATCGCCGGCGGCATGGTCCCGGCCGGCGCCTACCGGAACCGGCAATCGGTCAGCGGCAAGCTCGAGCTCGCACCCGGCGTCGACGATGTCTACGCATTGCTGGTGTGCGATCCGCAGACGTCCGGCGGGCTCGCGGTCGCCGTCGCCCCGGCACAGGCGGAGGGTTTCGTTCAGCGCGCGCGCGCGCACGATTTGATTGCCGGAAACGTCGGCGTCTTTGACCGATCCGGCCGCATCCGGTTGTGCCGGTCTTCCGGCCCCGACACATCTTCGTGACATCAAGGTTGACATCCGCGCCGCAAGTCGCCTATGTTTTGCGCTCAAGGAGCTGTCGGTGTTTGCGAGGGCGGGAGGCCGGCACGGGCGAGACGGCTGTCCGTCGCCGGTGTTCTCCAACGCCGGCATTTTGTGTCGTGCCGCGCCCTGTTGCGCGGACGCAATGCAGCGCGTGAACACGCGCGCGAGTAGGGAGAGTAGAGGAGGAGAGTATGTTCAGACGCGTAGCGCAAATGACGGTCATCGGACTGTGTCTTCTGGTGGTCATTCCTTCAGTGAACGCCGGCCCGAAGGTGGAGTGGGGCGAGGACAGCTGGATGCAGTTGTCTTTCCTCGGTCAGCCTCACTTCAAGTATGAGGACGATGCGGCCGACCAGGAGGATTTCTATCTCCGACGCGGCCGGATTATCCTGCAGGGCCAGATCATTGACGGCGTGAAGTTCTTTGTCGAAACCGACAACGACAACGCCGGCAGAAGCGGGGCGGCCGCCTCATCCACGGATATCCAGGACGCCTGGATCGATCTGCGGATCGCCGGGTCACACTGGATCCAGGGCGGGCTGATCCTCTTGCCGTTCTCGTTCGAGAACCGTTCGTCCGCGGCCAGTCTGCTCGGTATCGATTACAACGCCGAAACGATCCAGTTTGTCAACAACTTCGTCTGGCGCGACTACGGCGTGGAACTCCACGGCATGCTCGGCGAAAAGATCGGCTACCGCATCGGTGCGTTCGACGGCTATGACGCGCCGGGCAGCACCAAGAACCCGGATGCCGGCTTGCGTGTTACCGGCCGTATCGACCTCGGCGTCGTCGGCAAGGCGCCCGGTGGCTGGTTCTACAGCCAGAACCATCTCGGCAAGGACCAGTACCTCACAATCGGCGCCGGGATCGACATGCAGCCCGATGCCACCGTCAGCCCCGCTACCCGGGACGTCACGATCACCCTGCCCGACGGGGCCGGCGTGCCGACCGCGGTCGCGGGTTCGCAGGCGGCAACCCCCATGGTGCAGGACTCCGAAAACTGGGTCGTCGACCTGCAGTCCAGCTTCAACATGGGCGAGGCCGCTGCGCTGCTTCTCAACGCGGCATACTACGACTGGGACAATTCCCGGTTCGAGGGCAACACCGCGTTCGTCGAAACCGGATTGCTGCTGAACGGCAAAATCATGCCGACCTTCAAGTACGCGCTCCGGGATCCCGCCGAAGGCGACGACGTTACAGACTATACGGCCGGACTCCATTACTTCATCAAGGGCCAGAACGCACGCGCCGGCGTCGAATACCGCTGGGGCGACAGCAACGATCAGGCGCTCGTCGGCCTCCAGTTCCTGCTGTAGTCGACTCGCACAAAATCGAGCGCTTATCCTTCGAGGGAGGGGGGGGGCACCGACGTGCCCCCCCTCCTTCTTTCTTACGCCTTTTTCTTGCGCTCGAAAAATCGGCCCGCAATACGCCTCTTGTTCTTGACAACCCTTATCGATCGGCGTATAGTCGCCAAAGT
>Ga0272441_10003136_pt1 | contig 32047 bp, 31 predicted proteins | sample SSMProp6N_FD_193582 | JGI IMG/M metagenome (GOLD analysis project Ga0272441, IMG submission 193582) | Marine sediment archaeal communities from Little Sippewissett salt marsh, Falmouth, MA, United States - SSM-Prop-6N | ecosystem: Environmental > Aquatic > Marine > Wetlands > Sediment ... | reverse complement strand
GTTTTGGTTTCCCACGTATCCGTAACTGTATCATACATCTCGTTTACCCCAGACTTAATATACGAATGAAATAATCCCCATTCATCAACAGTAAAACCGACGGCTCCGCCTATGCAGTAAATCTTGTTTCCGTAGGCGGCTATGGCGAAATAGTCTCTTGGAGTCGGCATAGATGCTTTAGTGGTCCACGTGTCCGTTTCTGGATCATATTCCTCGTTTGTCCCTACGAAACCGCCAGCGAAGCAGTCAGGCGGATATGGCCCGCTTGCGGTTGCGCCTCCGATGGCGTAGATTTTACCGTTAACTGTAGCAACGCCTAATCCAGCTCTTGCTTGGTGCATCGGCTCTTTGGTTTCCCATGTATCCTCAGCTGCGTCAACTGAGGAAAACACGGGCTTAACCGCCATTACACATGACGCTGCCAAAAAGAGGGAAAACAACAGAGAAGATTCTTCTCATGCGCATCCCTGATAATGCTAGGGTGTCCCTGCAATTAAAGCGTTTTTGTCAACATTTCTTGACCAATCGCCCAATTCTTAGTCAAGATTTCTTGACTAACCAGGCATATTTGGATCCTAATAGAGATTCTATGCAGAAACCTATAGGGGGTAGGTTCGCATTGACGTTTTTCGCAACCAATAACATGTTGAAGAAACGAGCACGAACATATTTGCCGCCTAATAGTTAATCTATGCAGAAACTATAGAGGGGGCCTACACGCACCAGCGGTCTTCAGCGCTATTTGAAGCTTCTATATATAGAGGGGGTATAGACAAAAAATCGCGCAACAGATAGCAATCAAATTGAAAACGAACCTTGAAAACAGAGCATAGCAGATATAAGTGAGGTTTGCATTAGTGAACCGTCACAGAGAGGGAACTAAATGTCAGAAGGAGCAACTCTTTCCTTAGTTACGTGTACAAGTTGCGGTAAACCCATACAACCGGGAACTGAAGCAACAAAATTCCTTTGCCCAAACTGCGGAGAAATACGCATAAAACGCTGCGCAAAATGCAGAAAGTTCGGACGCACATATAAATGTCCAAAATGCGGTTTCATAGGACCCTAAACGAGGCGAACAGACATGGGTAGCATAAAAGTTGTTTACAAGGTTTTTCCAGAAGACATAGTTGCCAGCTTCGACGGCTTAAAAAAACAAGTGGAAAGCTGTCTCCCCGAATCGTCTTCTGTTGAAGGCTACGGCGAAGAACCCATAGCTTTCGGCTTAAAAGCACTCTTAGTCCAAGTAACCTTCCCAGAAGACGAAACAGGCATAGTTGACCAGTTCGAAACCCAACTTGAAAAAATAAAAGGCGTAAGCCAAGTCCAAACAATGATGGTACGCAGAACAAGCAGATAACTTGGACTAACGATCGCGTTTCCAGAAACAAACCCAACATATTTTCCTTCATACAGTTTCCACATAGAAACTTTTCCAGAAAATAAGCAGACTAGTTGACCATAACTTGTTTTCTTTAAATTTCAGCCATAAAGAAAGAAAAAGTTAGGCTTTGATTTTCGCGGCTACTTGCTGCCCGAACTCAAAGCACTTTTTCAGGTCCGCGCTTTCTGGAATATACTTCACTTCCATGCTTTGCTCATGAACTTCGAAACCTGCTTTCCGCGCCATTTCAGTCATGCCTTTCACTGCACCACCGCCCCAACCGTAAGAGCCGAAAAAACCCCACAGTTTACCTTTAGGCTTCAAACCCGCGGCATAAGTGAGGAAAGACCCTATCGTGGGAAACATGCCGTTGTTAAGCGTCGGCGAACCCACAACCACTGCTTTAGCATCTAGGATTTCAGTCATGGCTTCCGTGCGGTTTGCCGCCCGAAGCTTCAAAAGCTTCACGTCTACGCCTTCGCTGGCTACGCCTTCAGCTATTGCACGCGCCATCTTGTCGGTGCTCCCCCACATAGTATCAAAAACAATAACTACCTTGTTCTTGGAGACGTTTGCGCTCCAGTCCGCGTAAGCCTTGATTATCTTAGACGGGTCTGAACGCCAGATTACACCATGGCTCGGCGCTATCATGTCGATGGGGATACCCATCTGCACGACTTCTTGAATCTTACGCGTTATAAGCGGCGCCAAAGGCATCAAAATGTTAGCGTAGTAAGTTGCAGCTTCCTCCATCAACACGTGCCCGTCAACCTCGTCGTCGAACCGCTGCGCAGAAGCAAGATGCTGCCCGAAAGCGTCGTTGGGCATGAGGATTTTGTCTTCCACCACATAAGTGAACATGCTGTCAGGCCAATGCAGCATAGGCGCCTCAACAAAACTCAGCGTGCGCTTTCCAAGCTTCAACTGGTCACCCGTTTTCACGACTTGAATGTTAAAGTCTGCGCCGTAATGCTCGATTATGGCGTCTTTTCCACGTTGCGAAGCGATTATAGTGGCGTCTTTCGCGTACTTAGCAACCATGGGCAAGCTGCTTGAATGATCCATTTCCACGTGATTGACTATTATGTAGTCTATTTTCGCGGGGTCTATAAGTTCACATATGTTCCTGAGTAGCTCGCTGGAAAACGAGTATTTCACAGTGTCTACAAGCGCTGTTTTCTCGTCTTGAATAAGGTAAGCGTTGTAGCTTGTTCCTCTTCGGGTGACGTAGCCGTGGAAGTCACGGATGTTCCAGTCGACGACTCCAACCCAGTTTATTCCTTCAGCTAAAGATACTTTATTCATCTGTTTTTCACTCTTTCACAAATTTCACGTTATACTCAATTTTAACGCCAGCCTTTTGCAGGAGTATGTCAACAGGACAGTTCTTCACCGTCAACTCATGAAGCCTTCTGATTCTATCCTCGGGGGCATCAGCCTTAATTTCAATGTCAAAAGTTTCTTCAGTTATAGTGCCAGCCTCATCAGTTTTCACAGCTTCCACTTCAACCGTTAACCCTTTCAGAGGAAGCCTCATTTTCTTAGCAGTCAACGCGCAGATAGTAACGTAACAGCCCGCATGGCTCATCACACAAACCTCAAGCGACGTGGGTCCAAGACCAGTTCCCAATTCTGGAGGCAAATCAACCACTACAGAGTGAGAATGCCCATCGTCAAGAACAATTTGGAAACCCTCAACCAACCTGGCTTTCGCATTCATCTTTACCATTTTTTCAACTCCACGATTGATATCATTTTAGCGTTGTTTTTCATACTTTGACAACTCGCTATTTTCCGTTAAAACAAGCAAAAAATCCATACTCACAACCTCTTATATGGTTTTCGACCAATACGCCACAAGAACGGGCAGAACGTGAAAACCGCGCAAAGATAATATGTGAGGAAAACTCAGTATTGATAAAGCAAGATTAGTCTTGCCCTTGACATTAGCGAGCGGTGTTTTGGAGGTAAAAAACGTGGGTTTGATACCTGACGACAAAAAAGAATTACTCAAGAATGATTTCAAAGAGAAACTGGAGAAACCAGTGAGGATTTTGATGTTCACCCAAGAAGTCGAGTGCCGTTTCTGCTCTGACACGCGGGAACTAGTGCAGGAACTGGCGACTTTGAATGATAAAATCTCGGTTGAGGTTTACGATTTCGTGGCTGACGCCGAGAAAGCCAAAGAATACGGCGTAGACAAGATTCCCGCCTTGGCAGTTATCGGCGAAAAAGACTACGGTGTACGAATCTACGGCATACCTTACGGGTACGAACTGCAGACCTTGATAGAAGCCGTCATAAACGTCTCAAAGGGCAAAACAAACCTCACGGACAAAACGAAAGCAATTCTTACTGAAGTTAAGGCGCCCGTGCACATCCAAGTCTTCGTCAGCTTAACTTGCAACCACTGCCCCGTGGCTGCCGCGGTTGCGCACAAGTTGGCTGTTGAAAGCGATCTGGTGCGAGCAGACGTAATAGACGGCAGCGAATTCCCGCATCTCGCCCAGAAATACGCAGTCATGGGCGTCCCAAAAATAATAATCAACGAGAAAATCGAGTTCATGGGCGCGTTCAACGAGGACCTGTTCGCGGAGCACGTACTTCTCGGAGCGTTCTAAGAGCCCATACTGCACATAGGCGGCTTCACCATACGCGAAGAAGTTGAAAAAGCCTTAGAAAAAGATAAAACTCGAAAATTAAAGGAGAAAATGCTGCTTAAGCGTCGAGCGCAGCGTTTAGCAGTGGCCGCAACAGCAGTTGTGACCTGAGTGTTCGGACGAGCCGCCAACGTATTTTTCTGGGTCTTCTTCGAATGTTTTCTTGCAGCCTGGAGCGCAGAAGTAGTAGGTTTTGCCCTTGTACGTTGTCGTGTACTGGGCGGTTTTTTCGTCTACGTCCATTCCGCAGACAAGATCTTTCGTCATCATTTCACCTCCTTCTTTTTCTGGTAGTTTGGTCGCACGTTAGTGCGTCTTAGCAGGTTTGCGTTTGTAACCACGGTTACTGAACTGAACGCCATGGCTGCCTCTGCGATTACGGGGTGGGCGAGACCCATCATGGCGAACGGGATCATAACCATGTTGTAGAAGAAAGCCCAGAACAGGTTCTGCTTTATCTTACTGAAAGTCGCCCGCGACAGCTTAACCGCTTTAACCACGTCAGACAGGTTGCCCCGTACAAGCACCACGTCGCCAGCTTCAATCGCAATGTCCGTGCCTGTGCCTATCGCGATGCCCACGTTCGCTTGCGTAAGCGCAGGCGCATCGTTTATGCCGTCACCCACCATAGCCACAAGAACCCCGTCTTCTTGGAGCCTTCGGATTTCAGCTACCTTCTTGTCTGGAAGCACCTCCGCCAACACCCTGGATATTCCAACTTTCCGCGCAATCGCCTCCGCGGTTCGCCTATTATCACCCGTCAACATGGCAGTCTGCAACCCCAACTGCTCCAACTCCGCAATAGCCTCCACAGAATCCTCCTTTAGCGTGTCGGCTTCCGCAACTACGCCTACGCACTTGCCGTTTTCAGCGATGAGCATGACGGTTTTCGCTTCATCCTCCAAACGTTTAAGCTCAGGTTCCAAGCTGGTGTAGTCGATTTCTGCTTCGTCCATGAGCTTCCTGTTGCCGATTAAAACGGTGCTTTGCCCTTCTATTTCGGCTTTTATTCCTCTGCCCGTTACCGCCTCAAACCGCTCCAGCTTGGACAGTTCAAGTCCTTCCGCTTCGGCTTTTTTGATGATGGCTTCGGCGAGTGGGTGTTCGGAGCCTTTTTCGACGCTGGCTGCAAGTTTCAGCACTTCTTTTTCGCTGTAGCCTTCAGCTGGGACTGTGTCCGTTACTTCTGGTTGTCCTTTGGTGATTGTGCCTGTTTTGTCGAAAACCATTACTTTGACGTCTTTGAGGGTTTGGATTGCTTCTCCTCGTCTGATGAGGACGCCGTTTTCAGCGCCCATGCCGCTTCCCACCATCAGCACTGTGGGTGTCGCCAGTCCAAGAGCACAGGGACAAGCGATAACAAGCGTGGCGACCGTGGCGAATATGGCCAGTGAGACTACGCCCAGTGTTGGGTCCACCCAAGGCAGGAACTGACTTGCCCAGACGCCGACGCTTCCGACGACCTGCGGGAACGCCAGCCACATGACAAGCGTTACCAACGCTAAGGTTAGAACGGTGGGGACGAAGTAGCTGGTTACTCTGTCCGCGAACTCTTGAATGGGCACTTTCGAGCCTTGGGCTTCCTCCACCATTTTGATAACCTGCGAAAGGAACGTTTCTTCTCCAATCTTCGTTGCTTTGACCTTTAGGAGTCCGCGCTGGTTAATGGTGGCGCCGATAACTGCGTCACCCGCCTTTTTCTGCACGGGCATGGATTCGCCTGTAGCCATTGACTCATCAACGCCGCTTTCGCCTTCTTCTACGGTGCCGTCGGTGGGGATTTTCTCGCCAGGGCGCACTATCATCACGTCGCCCGTTTCCACCTCGTCTATGGATACTTCGACTTCTTTGCCGTCTCTGAGTACCCGCGCTGTTTTCGCCTCAAGCTCTAGGAGGCGTCTTATGGCTTGTGACGCGCGTCCTTTGGCTTTGGCTTCTATGTATCTCCCTGTGAGGTGGAAGGACATGATCATGGCGCTTACTCCAGCGTAGTTAGCTAAAGGAGTGAAGAATGAGGCGGGTCCAGTTAGGAAGGACGCCAGCGTACCCAGCATAATGAGCACATCCATGTTGGCGTTGCGGTGCCAAATGGCTTTTGCGGCTGACCTGTAAGTTGACCTTCCCGGGATGAAGAGAACTGGCGCGGCGAGCACTATCAGGCCTATGTTGAAAACTGTAGCGTTAGGCAAGGCTACGCCGAAGAACATTTCTGGAATCATCCAGAGCATGATGGGTATGGTGAGTGCCCATGCGATGAGGGCTTTGTTCTTGGCGGTTGCCAGTTTTTTCTGTTCTTTGAGTGCTTCTTCCTCGAACCTTGCTTTCTTGTCTTCTCTTTCGAGAACTTGGTAGCCTGTGTCTTCTATGGCTTTCTTAATTTCTGCGTAGCTTGTTTTTCCCGGGTAGAAGCTTACGGTTGCCTTTTCAGTCGCCAAGTTAACGTTTGCGTCTTTCACGCCTTCAGTCTTAATTAGTGACTTGGTGATGGCTTGGGAGCAGGAGGCACAGGTCATTCCTCCAATTCGTATTGTAGAAGTCTCCATTTCTTCGGTTACGTTATAGCCTGTGTTTTTGATGACTTCTTTCAGTTTTTCCTCGTTGGTTTGCTCGTCGTTGTACTCAACATAAGCGGTTTCTGTTGTCAGGTTCACCCGTGCTTCGGTTACGCCCTCCACTTTTGATAGCGCCTTCTGGATTGTTTGTGCGCAAGCGGCACAGTGCATTCCGCTTATTTTGATTTGGACTTTTTGTTGAGTCATTTAACCTTCCCCCGGTGCGGCTTCTACGCCGTGTTTAGAGGGTTTATTTGGTATAACAAGTTGTATGTTCTAGTTTGTGTGGCGCGTCGGATATAAATATATCTGCAGAAGACACATTTTTCTCAGGTAAAAACTGCAAGAAGCCTACTCTAAGCGTTTGATGATGTGGTAACCGAACTGTGTCTTCACAAGACCTGAAACCTCGCCCTTCTGAAGCGCAAACGCGGCAGTCTCAAACTCTTTAACCATCTTGCCACGCGTGAACGTCCCAAGGTCTCCGCCGTTCTTGCCCGAAGGACAACGAGAAATCGACTTCGCGATAGTCGCGAACTTCTCTCCCTTCTTCAAACGCTCCAACACAGCTTTAGCTTCGCTCTCAGACTTAACAAGAATATGCGCACAATGAACTTTATCTGGCATAGACTAAACTAATGCATAATCTCAACTAATAACTCTTGCCTGCCATCTAGGCTATTGAGTCTTTAACTTAGTATCCGAAAAGTTCTAAACTAGTTTTAAACAAAGAGTCAAATGCAGTTTTGGACATTTACTCATTTCAAGGAGTGATAAAGTAAACATGAAAAATGTGCAGGGAACGAGAAGAAAAGTTCTGTTTTTAGCAGGACTGATTGGCATTAGCATCATTCTGGGTTCAATTATTCTGTACGTAATAAACGTCGAAGGATTAACAGACACATGGGAATACGAGTTTGAGGATGGGAAAATAATTCTGGACGCAGAGGACAGAGAACATCTAAAAGAACAGGCACTAGCCGTAACCTTGGAAGACGACGAAATCAAAGAACTGATTGCTGGAAAAGACTACACAACTCAAGTAACCTTAACGGGTAGTGTCAAAGTCGAGGATATCATGGATTTTATTATGAATCAAACAGAACGGCAGATAGTGGCGGAAGGGGATGTGAACCTTATAGTCGTTGTTACCGTGACTTTCGCGGATGGCTCTGGATACAACATTCCAGTAGATTGGCAAACTTGGGCGATAGGAGAACCAGAGTTTGCTCAGCAAGTAAATCCACCAGTGGATGAGTTTCGAATCGGTAGATTGCCAGAATTAGACGAGGGGAGAACCAGAGTTTTACCGTAGCCAACGAGTGACCGTGTGTTGTTGAGAGACGGACAAGATGAACTGGTGAATACAATAATTAATATTCTCTTCAATCCATTTTTCTGTTAAGGGGTGTCCTGATGAGGACTGGAAAAATCCTTGCAATTTTTGGTTTAATAGCGTCCACTGTTGCCGTCTTCGTCAAAGTGCTGACCCCAACTAATGTTCAGTTCATCATCGACGGAAGCGTCCTTGAACTCAGCAACATTCCAGAAATTTACAGTTCGTCTGACATGATTTTGGTCGGCGTCTCATGTTTTGTTCTAGGTTCAAGTTTGGCATATCTCTGGTTAATAGATAGAAATGAGCCTGTCACTACTGGAGCTTCCGATTTGAAGAGACGCTGGAACGAGCTCTTAGAGAAAACATCTAACCCTGACGAAAAAAGAATAATCAGTTTACTAATAGAAGAATGGGGCACCATCTTCCAAAGCCAATTGGTGGACAGAAGCGGTTACTCAAAAAGCAAAGTCAGCTTAATCCTTGACAGACTTGAGGCAAAGAAAATCTTGGAACGCAAAAGGCGGGGCATGAGCAACGCAATCGTACTGAAATATTGAGAAACAGCCCACCTAGCTTAGTTCAACATGCGAAAGGCAATAGAGACAAAGTCCCTGCAATATTCTTTTAAAGTGGCTTTTCCTTTTAGGCTGTTTATGCATGAATGGGCTTTAGCTGAAGCAGTGATTATGGCTGCGCAGCAGATTGCGGAAAAGGAGAAGCTGAAGGAAGTCAGAGAGGTTAACATCAAAATTGGCGAGTTGCAACAGGTGGAACGGGACATATTCCGTTTTGCGCTTTCACAGCTTAAGCCAGCCAGCTTCAAAAACGTCAAGTTCCACATCTCAACGGCGCAGACAAAGCTGAAATGCAGAGTCTGCGAGCACACATGGCTTTTCAGCGAAAGCAAACTCGACGAGGAAACCGCAGAGGCTATACACTTCGTTCCTGAAGTAGCCCACGCGTACATCAAGTGCCCGAAATGCGGCAGTCCCGACTTTGAAGTCTCCGAAGGACGCGGAGTCTGGCTTGAAAACATAAAAGGAGTCCGCTAACTGAGATGGACCCGCGGACAACCGTGATAAACGAAAGGTTGCGGCGAACAGGCAGAATAATTGCTGTTTCAAGCGGTAAAGGCGGCGTGGGAAAAAGCCTTGTTGCAACTACGCTTGCGTTGGCGCTGGCTCAGAAAGGCTGCCGAGTTGGGCTTTTCGACTTGGATTTCACGAGCCCGTCAACTCACTTGATCATGGGCGCCGCCGAAAATGTCCTGCCTGAAGAGGACAAAGGCATAATCCCGCCAGTCGTGGAAGGCTTGGCGTACATGTCGCTTATCCACTTTTCCGGCGACCAAGCCGCGCCGTTGCGGGGAGCAGACGTTTCAAACGCTTTAATCGAGTTGCTCGCTGTAACTCAGTGGGGCGAACTAGATTTTCTCGTCATCGACATGCCGCCAGGCATAGGCGACGCAGTGCTTGACCTGATAAGGCTGGTGAAACGCATAGAGTTTCTGATAGTAACCACGCCTTCGCGTTTGGCTTTTGAAACCGTAAAGAAGCAGGTTCGTTTACTGCAGGATTTGAGGGTTCCAATTATCGGTGTTGTGGAAAACATGAAAATGAACGAGGCGGAAAACATTAAGCGGGAGACGGATAAGCTTGGGCTGAAGTTTCTGGCGGGAATTCCTTATGACCCTGAGGTGGAAGACGCTATTGGCGACGTAACAAAACTTCGCGGTACCACGATTGCCAAAAAAATCCGAGAGGTATCCGCAAACAACATCGCACAATAATAAAGGGGTTTGAATCGCACGTAGAGAATCCTTGTACGGGTTTACTTTTTCGTTTTTGTCCGTCTTGAGGCAGTTCGCGTTTTCGGCGTGGAAATATGTTGTGTGAATTGCATTCGTTGCGTTCTCTGCGTTTTCATGATGTTTTCTGCGTCGTTGGCTTTGGATAGTTCTTTCAGGTACCAGTTTCTGGCGCGGTAGTAGTGTAGTCCTGATCCTATGCTGGCAGCAATGAGGAAAAGGCCGACTATGAGGAATGACATTTCCAGAAACATTGCTTCAGTGAAGTCTGCGATGTATGGAATGAACAGGAACCAGCTGGGTTCTTGGCTCATAACCAGTGAGGAGATGATTCCGCCTACGCAGAATACTGAACCAGCCAGAAACATAATGTAGGCTATTGTTTCGTTGTGCCGGGATTCTGCAGCTTTTTCATGCAAGTAATCGTGAATCGACATCTTGTGTCAAATAATGCAATTAATGAAACGTATAAGTAAGTGTTATTACGCTAAAATAAAAATTGCAAAAAAAGATTACAGATAACTAAAGGGAGAAAAAACGAAGGTGGCACGCGTGAAAGCGGTGATAACAGATTACATTGGCACGTTGGTAAATGCTAACTACTACAACATGGACGCTTCACTGAGAACCCTGTATGAAGCCTTAACAGACGCAGGATTTGAAACGGGTTTGGCGGAGTTTTTGGAGGCTTACACTCAGGCTCATGAGAAGTACCGTGTTGTTCGGTATGAGCAGTTTAGGGAGGTTACGAACGCGGTTTGGGTTTGCGAAGCGCTGAACAATCTTGGCTGTGCCGTTGGTCCAGAAGACTCGCGAATTAAGGTTGCGTTGAACGTTTTCTTCCAGCGTTACGTGGAATCTCTTGAGCTTAGACCATACGCTAAAAAGCTGCTCACGCGGATAAAGGAGCACTGTAAGCTTAGTTTAGTTTCGAACTTCACTTATGCGCCTGTGGTTTACGCGAGCCTTAGAAAATTAGGTGTGAACCAGTTTTTTGACGCTGTTTTGGTTTCGGATGAAAACGGGTGGAGGAAGCCTCACTCGCGAATCTTCCAAGATGCTCTAGGAAAGCTGCGGGCGAATGCTGAGGAGGCGGTTTTCATCGGAGACAGTCCTTTAGAGGACATTAAGGGTGCTCGAGCAGCAGGGATGAAAACGGTTTTTGTCTCCTCTCAGTTCTTCTCGCTTGAAGACCTTTGTGAGAGCGGTCAGAAAACAGACTTTGCTGCTCAGGGTCTTGATGAAATTTACAGGGATTTCTTGAGAATTATAAGCTAGGGTGTGACCTCGAAAAAGTTTTAACCGTTGAGGCACAAGTTCTGCACTAAGGGAGGTTTGCTTATGGAAAATGAGTTGTTGGTGAAGCTTGCGGATAAGACGTTGACGAAGGATGGTTTGCGTCAACTGGTTGAACAAGATTTTGGTTTGGTTCCTGTGCTGCTTCAGGGCACTTGTTCACAGAAAGCGGCTGTTCGATATGGTTGTGCGAAAGTGTTGATGGATTTGAGTGCTGAGTATCCAGAGAGGCTTTACCCGTACATGGATTCGTTCATAGGTCTGCTGGACAGCAAGTACAGGATTCTAACGTGGAATGCTTTGGCTATAATTGCGAACCTAACCAAGGTTGACAAGGAACAGAAGTTTGACGCTGTATTTGACAAGTATTATGGGTTCTTGAATAACGAGTATATGGTTACTGTGGCTAACACGGTTGGCAATTCTGGGAAAATCGCGCTGGCAAAACCTTACCTTATTCCGAGGATTACGGGTGAGCTTCTGAAGGTTGAGAATATTTCTGTGACTCCACACTTAACCGAAGAATGCAAACGCGTTATTGCCGAAGGAGCGGTTAAAACGTTTGACGTGTTTTTCGATAAGCTTGAGGAAAAAGAAAAGAAAAAAGTGCTTGCTTTCGTTGAAAGGCAGCTGGACAGTTCCAGAAGGACTTTGAGCGCGAAAGCAATGGGTTTCCTTGAGAAGTGGCGCTAAGCTTTAGTTTGTTACTTTGGTTTTTCTTTCGGTTTTGAGCCTATTTCCACGCACAAGATGTTGATTTGGTAGCCTTTTCCTTCAACTTGCATTTTTCCCTGTGCATGGTAACCTCTGCTTCCAGTCTTAAAGTCCTTCTTAGCTAGGATGAAGCTCTGTTTTTCTCCTTTCAACTGTATTGTAACTAAATCAACTTCACTCATATAGTAATCACCATTGAACTCATAGGTTGCAGTCGTTCCTTTTCACCTTTTCGCTGTATCGTCTACTGACGCGTGATTTTTTTTATAGCCCCCCTTTATATAGAAACTGTTTGCAGGAAAAAAGGGTGTTCGCACCGTGCGTTTTTGGGTGTGAATATGATAAAGGATATTATTGTTGGTGGTGTAGTTTTTGTTATGTCGGCTCCGAATTGTCCTTGTCCGAAAAGAGATTGCCCGCGCCACAGTGACTGTGAAGCTTGCGTGAAGCATCACAAGGAAAAGGGTGAGTTACCGTACTGCGCAAGGTAAACCTGTGTTTTGTAGAGAAAAAATGGAGGTTTTGGTTCACATGTTGTTTTTGTGGCGTTCTTTGCATACCATGCCTGAGCAGTGGTATTTGCTTTCTATTTCGATTGTGGAGTGTTCTATATGGTGGGTTTGGAGTGTTTCTTTGATGGCTTGCTTGGTTTCCTCGGGCTTGTTTTCGAGGGTCTCATCGTCTAATACTACGTGTGCCGTGAAAACGTCTGTTTCTCCTTCAAGCGACCATATGTGAATATCATGGATTCCGATTACTCCTTTGATTGCCATTATGTCCTTTTTGACGGCTTCGAGGTTGATGTGTTTTGGCACTCCTTGGAGAAGGATGCTGACAGCTTCTTTCAGGTTTTTGGCTACGTTGTAGAGTATGAACGTTGTTAAAGCCACTGTTAGTATTGGGTCGATTAGATAAAACTTCCAGAAGTAGATGATTACGCCGCCGACAAGAATGGCGACCCATCCTAACACGTCTTCCAGAAGATGCCATGAAAGAACTTTTTCGTTTAGGCTTTCGCCCTTTTTCAGTAGAAAGAAGCCTGCACCGTTGAATGCTATTCCAACAAAGGCTATGCCCACCATGCCAAAAGCGTTCACTGGTTCAGGATTAAAGAATCGGGGTACGGCTTGGAAGATTATTATGATTGAGCCTCCGATTAGAATCGACGCTGAGAAGAGCGCAGAAAACAGAGAGAGTCTTTGGTACCCGAACGTGTACTTTGCGTCAGGCGACTTTTTGGCTCCTCGTTCAAAGAACCATGAGACGATTAAGGCAGTGCTGTCGCCGAAGTCATGTAAAGCGTCAGACAGTATCGCCAAACTGTTAGTCCAGAAACCCCCAACAACCTCCAAAACAGTAAAGGCGACATTCAAGAACGCGGCTAACCGCACCCTTTCCTCCCTTTCAGGCATAACCTAAACTGGATTCCAAGCGGATAAAAACCTATCCCAAACAAGAAAACCCCGAAACAAAAACATCATTCCTCGTGTAAAAAATGGTAGTTGGTGCGGTCGCCGGGATTTGAACCCGGGATCATTAGCTTGGAAGGCTAATGTCCTAAACCAGACTAGACGACGACCGCTTGAAATAGAGCTTAAAGAAAAAAAGCTATTTTAAGCTTCTCTATTGTAACGCGTTTAATGTTTCTTCTGCGAACGTGTTTATCTTGGATTGCACGTAAACTACGATTGCAACTTCTGCGGCTAGGATGATTGCCAAGAAAACCGCGAGCATCCGCGTTAAACCAGCGAACGTTTGCGCTGTCTGGACATCTATGTACCCGTTAACAGTGGCTATCCAGCTCCAGTAACTAGGCTGTTGCGTGGTCACAAGCACATCTAAGTCCATAGCCATCCACAAGCACAATGCCACGAAAACCACGGAGAGTACGCAGCCGATTACGGTTAGGTTTTTCCAGTCCGACGCCAACGAGGAAGAACAAGTTATCCGCGTTCCAGAATCTGCAGGAGCAAGGCGATAATTCACATTTTTCTTGGCGGTTACTGGAGATATGCCCCAAAGCGAACCCTGCCTAACCGAAATAAACACGGGCGCTTCTTCCGCTACTATTCGGCAGTTCTTCTCAAGCAAAACCGCCTTCAAATCTGCATACGCTTTCTCAACTTCCAACCCGACAGTCCGCTCAACCAAAGAGACACCCGCCTCGCATTTATGCCTCAACGGGTTATTTTGGTTTTTCATCAGGCTTGTAAAGCTTCTTCTCGTGGTGCCGCCTAGGCTTCAAACCCCTAATGTTTCTCTGTCCCTCAGCCCGCTGCCGCTCCAGATTCTTTATCCGCGCGTAAAGCTGAGATACCTTCGTCTTAGATGGTGCCTTCCTTGACTTGCGAACCCTGACAGGCTTGAAAGGCTTATCGATTTTACTTTTAGCTCGCTTCTTGAAACGGACCTCGCGCACCTTCTTGAAAACCACAAAGCCTTCCTCCAGGTTTACCTCCTGCACCTCCCAACCCACGTCCAACCACGCTTTGGCGTGAACGCTTGAGCCAGAGTTGCTCCACCACACCGCCTCCCTGTATGCTGTCATAGGAAGATTGCTGCCGATTAACCCGTCTATACGGGCAAAAGAAAGCTTAACCACACTGGTGAAAGCGCTCCTAAACTTCAAGTGACCCGTAAGCCCACCATACTTCGACCGCGACCGCGGCGAAACCACACGCCTCGCACAGTGCAAACACAACATCGCAGTCGGATCTCCAGTCGCAACATCAGGCACCATACAATCCCGACAAAACAACTTCTTACACCTCTCACACTTCCGCATGTAAGAAACCCGAAGCACCCTTTGGCAGATGCCACATTCATCCTTAACCAATGCAACCACACAAGAAGCGCAGAAACGCCTTTAACAAAACCTATGCAAGGCTCGCGATATTAACCTTCACCCGTTAACCCTCAACAACCAAATATTAAAAAATATGAAACGTAATGCCCGCCATCATCTGCTCGGAGCACACAACTGCCAGCCTGTGTCTACTGACCGTAAGCTCCCGTCCTAATTTTTTCTGCGAGCAAATGAACAAATTCAATCGGCCAGACATCATCACATACATCGTCAGTAAGCATGTTACGTTTATGATAAAACGGGATAAGATCATTTTTCAGCAGCAATATCAGGAAGAAGTCGTGTCCGTACGTCTGTTTAAAAAGAGAATATTTACGCGCTTGCTTCTGGCTCATCTCATAGTGAGGCTCCAAAACAATCTTTCTTCCATGTATAGATTTGTCCAGAATGAAATCAGGTATGTAATTGTCACCAGGCAAGGGAAAATCAATTGGCTCGTAACCGAAGGGAATTTCCATTCTTGAGAGAATCCTAGCGGTCTTTATCTCCCACCCGCTCTTGTAACGACTCATGCTTTGATAATAGGAATGCGGCTGCCCAGTCACCCCATGTATGTGCTCAAAGAACTGCAAAGCCTCCTTCAATGTACCCTTGTTCAAAGGCTTCTTCTTAAGCCACCTGCCCAACAAGAAAAAGGGATAATCAACCTTCGCAGGGTCTTTCGGGAACAGTCGCCTAGCAAAATACGTAATTCTTCTCCGAGCCCCAACTACGGTATCACTTTTCCACAAATAAGGCGCAACCGAGTTAATCAAACCCAAACTCGCCGCAACATTAGCATTATTTTCAGTTAAGGGAACGTAAAGGTCTTCCGGCGAAAAATGCTCGAAAATCGCCAAGTCAGGATGAGGACGCACCATCCACCGCATATATACCCATGCATTGTCTCTGTGAGAAGCATTCATTCTCTCGATGTTTTGGGCAAGATCTTCAACGAAATCCGCAGGCTTGCTGAATTTCTGAGAGTACTCTATTAGATCGTTTTCGGCTTTGTCCTTAACAAACCTGTTAACAGAAGTTAAAATCTCAGGTATCACTTCCCTGAAACGACCCAAACGACCGTAAAATCTACACACACTAATTTTCTCTTCAAACAGATGAGGCTTAGTTATCTCGAAAAGACGATTGCCCCAAGCTTTATGCAGATGGATGAGAAGCATCCTCGCATTTTCAGGAAAACCAACAACCGCGTCTTCAAGTACAGATGACCCTAACAGGAAGTAATGCGCTATTTTCTTCTTTTCTTCCCAATCCTCAGAGTACGGATTCAAAAGCAACCGCGGACTCATCCTCCGATCCCACTGGACATCAACAACATCGGAGTTCATGTCCACAAACTTCACAAGCAGAGAAACCAGTTCATCCGTTGCCAAACTACCCGCGCCTCTCAAAGTAATGTATGAAAAGACTCTAATAACTACTGCTCACAGCGAGTGCACTCCCCGATTTAGTCCTAGGTTTGAAGCAACCACTCCCTGTGAGAGAACCATCAAAACAGGGCTTCAAGTAGACCGAAGAAAAAACTGCGGGGCAGGTCTGCTTGAAAAAGCTAAAGCAACCTAAGGAAACATTAGCCTTTGATGACCGCTAGGGGTACGAGCCGCGCAACCTTCGTGGCAATCCCAAGCTGGTCACTGACAGCGGCAACCACATCCACGTTCTTGTACGCGGAATCAGCTTCCTCAGCCAAAATCATTGTGCTCGCCGCACGCACCACAATCCCCCGCTTCTCTAAAGCGGTTTTTATGTCTCCGCCCCAGTACTTGCGTTTAGCTGCGGACCGGCTCATCATTCTACCCGCACCATGTGCTGTTGAACCAAAGGTCAGCTCCATCGCTTTGTCAGCGCCAACCAAAACCCACGAGCTCGTGCCCATGCTGCCTGGAATAAGCACAGGCTGCCCTTCACCGCGGTAATCTGCTGGAACAGCTGTGTGCCCAGCCGGAAAAGCTCTGGTGGCGCCTTTACGGTGAACCCAAACCTTCTTCTGCCCACCATCAACCTTGTGAGTCTCCACCTTCGCAATGTTATGCGCCACATCGTAGACAAGCTTCAACCCGAACCGTTCAGGATCCTCCTTGTAAACTTGCTGGAAGCTCTGTCTGACCCAGTGCATAATCGCCTGCCTATTCGAAAAAGCGTAGTTAACCGCGCAAGCCATCGCATCAAAATAATCTCTCGCCTCGCGGCTGCTTCCAGGCGCGCACGCCAGTTCACGGTCAGGCAACTCTATACCGTACTTGTGCACAGCGCGCTCCATAACCCGCAAGTAGTCAGAGCACACCTGATGCCCGTACCCGCGGGAGCCGCAGTGAATCATCACAGTCACTTGCCCTTCATGCTCAAGCCCGAAAGCCTTGGCTGTCTGCGGATTGTAAATTTTGTCAACCTTCTGCACCTCCAGGAAGTGGTTCCCCGAACCCAAAGTGCCTATCTGCGTTAGCCCCCGCTTCTTCGCGGTCGGCGAAACCTTGCTGGGGTCAGCGTTTTTCATGCACCCGCTTTCTTCACAGTGCTTCGCGTCTTCAGCCCAGCCTAACCCGCGGTCAATAAGCCACTGCACACCCTCAACTGCCAAGTGGTCTAAGTCTCCATGGGACAGCGTGAAGTCTTTTCGGCGGCTCCCAAGACCAGAAGGCACATTAGCAAAGATGGCGCCTGCAAGCTGCGCAAGTTTGGGTCGCACGTCTTTTTCTGAAAGGTGCGTGGTTAAAAGGCGGACACCACAGTTGATGTCGTAGCCAACGCCGCCGGGGCTGATTACACCCTCATCATAATCCGTTGCAGCTACGCCTCCTATGGGAAACCCGTAACCTTCATGCCCATCCGGCAAAGTCACAGCGTACTTGTAAATGCCCGGCAAATGCGCAACATTTGAGCATTGCCAAAGCGTGCGGTCAGTCTGCATCTTCTCCAAGAGACTTTCGTTGGCAAAAACCATGCCTGGAACACGCATTCCCGACTTATACTTCGGGATACGCCACATACAATTATCTACCTTCTCAAGAGAAACCTTATCCGGCACATGACGCCGTGCACCTTTACTCATAACTGTTCACTTCAAACAAAAACTAGAAGCAGAATATAAAACCGTTTTGAACCCAAACCAACTTCTCTTTGGCAGTTTTCGAAGAGCAGCGCATAAATCTTAATTACGCCTTCCTTCTTAAGGACAGCATTGTAACAGGAGACGCGTGAAATTGAACGCAATCATATTTGGAGCGCCTGGCTCTGGGAAGGGCACTTACGCATCAAGGCTTCAGTCAAGGCTTGGCGTAGACGTAATTGCCATGGGAGATATTTTTCGGGAAAATCTGAAAGAAGGCACCCCGTTGGGAAGGCAAGTTAAAGGTTACGTGGAAAAAGGCTTGCTTGTTCCCGACGACATTGTAATAGATGTGCTGAAAAAGCGCCTAAACAAAGTTCCGAAGGAAAAAGGCTTCATTTTGGACGGTTACCCACGCACCATCAAGCAGGCTGAAATTCTTGCGGGCATCGCTAAAATCGACGTTATCCTGTTGCAGATGGTTCCAGACTGGATAATAGTTGAACGACTCTCCTCGCGGAGAATTTGCAAGAGCTGTAGCTCAGTCTACAACATACGTTTTCTTAAGCCTAAAGTGGCTGATGTCTGCGACAAATGCGGCGGCTCCCTGTATCAGCGTTCAGACGACACACCTGAAGTCATAAAACGAAGACTCCAAGTTTACCAGAAACAAACCAGCCCACTCTTGCAGCATTACAAGGAGAAAAACGTGCCTTTCATTGTTTCCAGCATCACGGCTTTGGACACGCCGCCAGAAACCGTAGTAGAAACGATGATTAAAGAGTTAAAAAAGCTAAACTTGGCTTAAATGTCCAGAATAAACTCTAACGTAACCTTGTTAAACTCCTTCAAAATTTCCATCCTGTGATACGTAACAGCCTTCACACCGACTTTCTGCACATGCTTTTCCGCGTTGAACTTTTCACCCCACATCGCGGCTTTGATTCTGAACCCTGCCTCAGTCGCCTCTATGCCTGCGATTTGGAATTGTGAGTAAAGCATGTTTTTGGTTTCAAAATTCACCAGCAAAGCTTCAAGCCAACTGTAAAGAAGCGCGAACTCGTCTTCAGCCTCCACCTCAACAGTGTCCTCAACGTCAGCGCTAACCTTATCCGTGTCAGTCATGACTTCGAACATTGCAAGCGCAGCGTTTTCAAACGCCTCCTCCAACGTCTTGCCATGCGCCGCCACGTACACGTCGGCGGTGTGCTCCAGAAACTCAAACTTCCCAATTTTATCCATGTCAAACCCACATGAAAGATACACAGAGAAACTCAAAACGATTTCGCATTTGCTATTCTGGGTTAAGCGGGAAAAGGTTAGAAGTGTTTTTGGATTTGCTGGATTGCTGCCGCTGTGAGTTTCGCCGAGTTTTCCGCGTCTTTCAAGCTGAGCATGCTAACTGGACTGTGAATGTAACGCGTCGCTACGGACACTGTGCCGCTTGGAACGCCTTGCCTAGTCAATGACATTCTGGCTGCGTCCGTGGAGCCTGGCAAGCCCGTTTCAAGCTGGTAACCGATTTTGGTTTCTTCTGCGGTATCCAGAAGCAAACGCAGAACCTTGGGGTGAGTAATTAACCCGGAGTCTGCCACGGTTAAGACTGGACCTTTACCCATTTTCACGCTTGTATCAAACTCCCTTACGCCGGGAACATCGCCTGCGACAGTCACGTCCAATGCGATGCCGATGTCGGGGTCAACGCCGAAGGTGGCTGTTGCCGCGCCTCTTAATCCCACTTCTTCTTGCACGGTGCCGACAGCGTAGAGTGTGCAGTCAGTGCTTCCAAGTTGCTTCAGAGTTTCAATCATTATGGCGCAGCCTACGCGGTCATCGAAGGCTTTGCCTGTCACCACGTCTTTGCTTAGTTTTGCGTATTTCACGTCGAAGGATACGGGGTCTCCGACTTTCACGCCCATCTTGTTTGCTTCTTTGAGGCTTTCCGCTCCGACATCTATGAAGAGGCGGTCGTAGGTTACGACTTTCTTGCGTTCGTCCTCTTTTTGTATGTGCGGCGGTTTAGCGCCTATTATGCCTTGCAGCGGACCTTTTTGTGTGTGAACTATGACTTTTTGGGCTAGCAGGATGCGGTCGTCTATGCCGCCCATTTTTGCGAACTGCAAAAAGCCTTCTTTGGTGACGGTTTTCACCATCAAGCCGACTTCGTCCATGTGTGCTGCAAGCATAACTTTAGGCGAGGACTTGTTGCCTTTTTTTATTGCAATAACATTTTCAAGCTTATCCACCATGATTTCGTCCACGTGTGGTTTCATCAGCTTAATCAATAGTTTTCTGACTTGTTCTTCCCTGCCTGTTACGCCACAAGCGTTGGAGAGCTTTTCCAGATTCTCAGATAAAGACACTACTGTTCCTTCCTATGAATGGTTGTTACAACTCTGAGGGATAAATTATTAAACGGTTGCGGTAATGCCCAAGGATTTGTTGAACCATGAATCAGGCGTGATGGAACTATAATATCCAACAGTGTTTTCAAGGCCTTTTGAGAATACGTGAAATTAGCGTGATTTGACTTTAACTGACGCCAGTAGCCATATCACCTATTTTCTTGGATTTTGATATTCTCAAACAGATCAGATATGCTGGAATTATGTTAATTAGGGCTTGTATCAAATTGAATAGAGCTATTGGAACAAGCAAACCAACAACAACAGACTCGGGCATGTTGTAGAACAACTGTAACAAAAAGTAGTTCGTTGCCGTCATGACAGTCACCCTCAATGTGACAGCAAGAATTGATCTGGCGACTATGCTTTTTTTCAACAAAACAAAACCCAACAGAGTCGCCAGTTCGGCAACCAGCTTAAAGACGCCGCCAGGAACATTGCCTCTTAAAAAAATTATCGAACATCCTATCAGGCTGGTGTATACGCCTGAGATAGGCCCATAAGACAGAAGGCTAATCATCATAGGCATCCCTGTGAGGTCCCAAGAGATTCGAGGATAAAGCGGAAATGGAATATCAAAAGGCGGTCCAGGAATAATTTCCCATAAAGCGGCCAATGCACCGAGAAGGCTGGCTGCTGCAACTTCTCGAGTTTTAATCTTCTGGAAAAATTGTCTTGCCATCAATCGGAATTCTTTGAAATACATATAATACTTTCGCAAAATCCTTCAAATTCCTGCAGTTGGTTTTCATCTTATGCGCACGCGACGAGCCCCGTTTTTCTGCGCTAATAGCATTGTATGGATCTAATCAAATTGTAATTCCAAATCAGAGATGCCCCATGCAACGCGGTGAACGGAAATAAGTATAAATTTAAAAAGTAAAGATTCTACTACAGTTAGGGAGAGATAAGGATTGACGCAGACTCAATTCAAAAAGATTGGAATTTTTAAGTGCGGTAACATCGGGACGTCCCCGTTGCTCGAGCTTCTCCTTGATGAATTAGCTGACCGCAAAGACATAAAGGTTAGAACAGTTACCACGGGTTCAAAAATGGGCGCGGAAGATGTTGAGGAAGCATTGCCAAAAATTTTTGAATTTAATCCAGACCTCTTAATCGTGATATCGCCTAACACCGCGTTACCTGGACCTGGGAAAGTTAGAGAAAAAATGTCGAGTAGTGGCTTGCCGGGGATTGTTATTTCAGATGCTCCTGGAAAAAGGGCGAAGGAAGAAATCGAGAAACAAGGGTTAGGCTACATAATAATTACCGGTGACCCATTGATTGGGGCGAGAAAACAGTTTTTGGACCCTATAGAGATGGCGATCTTCAACTCTAACATCAGTAAAGTGCTCGCGATTACAGGCGTCTACCGAATAGTGCATCAAGAAATTGACAGAGTAATTTACGCGATTGAAAATGAACAAAAGCCAGACTTGCCAAAATTAATAGTAAGCCTTAAAACCGTTCGGAACCGATCTGAGTTTAATAATCCCTACGCAAAAGCAAAAGCACTCGCGGCTTACGGATTGGCTGAAAAAGTAGCTGAAATAAACGTTCAAGCCTGCTTTATGGAGAAGGAAAGCAAAAAATACATTCCTCTAGTCGCGTGTTCACATGAGATAGCTCAAGCAGCTGCTAGACTAGCTGAGGAAGCTCGCGAAATTGAAAAATGTAATGACACTGTTGTTAGGAAGCCTCATGCAAAGGACGGGAAGCTCAAGGTTAAAACTGAATTGATGCTTCCACCAGTTTCTGACGAAAAGTTTCATGATGAAAGCATTTCTTAAAAAACCTTTCTGTATATACCTTATATATTTGCATATAAGGTATTTCGACTAAGTATATATTTTCCTTTTACAGTAAAGATATTCAAGGATGAATAAAATGAAAGTACTTGAAGTTAAACCTTTAGAAAAAAAGAAATTAACAGTCTTACTAATGGAAAAAGAGTACAATGAACCATTCGATATTGCTGACCCATCACCTGCCGCCAATTCGAATCCACTCCACGCGCTTCACAGACCTTCGATAGGCTTCTATAAGTTCTTGGAGAATGTGGTCTCCAAAGTCAATCTGAGCTTCGCAACTGACGAGCTTGGCATGCGCTCTCAAAAAGACTTTTTTGAAGACAACATTTTGGCAGAGGTATTCAGAAAAAGCAGTGTTCCCTTCTTTCCTGTTGATATTGACGAAAACGCCAAGGCATATCTTAAAACCGCCATAGGCAAGAAAACAGAGCAAAGAAATAAGGTGCTCAAGGCCTTAGATAACTTGTCTAAACAAAAGGATCAGGATTCTACTGAGCGAGATTATCTTGTTGCTTATGGACAAAACCTGCAGCTTGAAATTGAAGAACAAGAACGTGAAGTCAATTTCTCAATAAGAGAAAGCTGGATTGTTATGGGTATTCTGGATCACGCAAGAGAGGTCACTGGCAAAGACGAAGTGACTTGTTTGCACATATGCAGCCCAGAAAATGCCCCGGGAATAAAAAAGCTGTTAGAAAAGCTTAACGCTAAAGTTGAGACCGCGAAGCTTTCGAAAAAGGTCATTTCGGCTAGTGCAGAGATGCCATCCTCTCACGAGTTAGAAGATTGGCTACAATCCATGCAAATTCAAGTGAAACCGGTCATTGGAAAAGCTGCTGCTGATGCACCGTATCTGCTTTTTTACTTAGACACAGACGTAAAAGCTAGTCCTTTTGACATCTGCATGGCATATGACGTTGGATACGACGCTGTCATTCCCTACGAAAACGTAACGCCGGAAGACGCCAATTCAATCGTTCAGGACGCTCTGCTATCACGAGGACCAAAAGGTGTGAAGCATACAGCCTTTTTGATTGGAGGCAAAAACGCTGAAAGAGCAGAAGCTGTATTTAAAGCAGCAAAAGATGCAATGTTTCCTCCGTTCAAAACAAGTATAGTAGTGGATCCAGCTGGTGCATATACAACAGCAGCTGCTATGGTCGCAAAAGCTGAAAGCGCCATCTCAGCAAGTAAGCTTGGCGAATTAAAAGATAAAACTTGCGCGATTTTAGGTACAGGTGCTGTAGGACAAATCGCAGCAGTTCTCTTGGCCAAAATGGGATGCAACGTGATGATTGTCAGCCTTAATCCAAAACGCCTCAATGGAAAAGAACACGCCGAAAACATGGCAAGACTTCTAGCAAAAGACCACGGAGTACAGGTGCAGGGTATCTTTGCGCCTACACCCGCTGCAAAAATAGAAGTGCTAAAGAAAGCTGATGTGGTGATGTGCGCAGGAATAAAAGGCATCCGACTTGTAGATAAAGATATGCTGAATGAAGTCAAACACATCAAAGTTCTGCTAGACATAAACGCCGTACCACCATTCGGAGTAGAAGGAATAGAGCTGAAAGACGACATGAAAGAAATGATGCCGGGCATCTTTACAATCGGAGCACTTACAGTTGGCAATCTAAAACATAAAGTGGAAAAAGAAATTCTAAAAGAGGCGCGAAGCAACGGAAAAGAAGTATACAATTACAACATAGCCCTACCAATGGCACGAACACTACTCCAAAAGAAACTATTCCCAAAACCGACGCTGACCTTGAGCTACTCGCCGACAAAGGGTTCTAAGCAGTAACTTTGAAGGCGCGGTTTACCGCAACCTCCGCTATATTTGCTGCACAGTCAGCAATTCTTTTTATATTATCTCGTATTGAGCAGATACCACAAACCAGCTCAGCGTTTTTGTGTTTACCAGTGAATGATTTTACAGCTATTTCTTGATCGAGTTTCTCAATTCGTTGCTGGTACCGCATTATTTCAACAGAAAAAGGGACATCTTTTGAGAAGAAAGCATTAACTGACTTGACATACAAATCGACCGCCTCTGTTCCTGCCTTAACCATAAGCTCCAATACATCGTCAGGAATTTTCTGTTGGCTTCCGTCTAGCATTATTATGTGCCGTGCTATGTCCGCCGTATAGTCTGCAGCGTGCTCAATCCTGTAAACAAGAGTTTGGTGGTCCATGCAGTCCAAGGGGTCTATCCGAAGTTCGTTTGCCAAGGCAGCATCTTGCGCAGCGTTACGAAGTAAACGGAGAATGAAAAAGGAGAAGTGATCTACATCATCGTCAAGGGAAAAAACAGACTTCGCTAACGCTATGTCATTATTCTTCAAAGCAGTAAAAGCATCTTCACACATGGAATAAGAAATTAAATGCATCCGCTGTATTGCTTGCTCAAGTGATGCTTTTGACTCATCCGCCAGAGTTTGAATGTATACGCCTTTAGAGTCAGACTCCATAATTCTCATGTAAAGCCTTCCAGCTATGTTTCGAATGGCTTTTCTTTGTGGGATGGAAAAAATTTTATCTGAGATAAGCGTAAGGCCTGAATATCCGTTCAGAAATGGGCCTATTATCTTTTGAGTGATTAGAGTTTCGCCTTCATTTTGACCGATGCGAAGGGTTATCTCTTTTGATATTGACTTGGCTTGGGCACGTGGATATACAACTAAGGATCGATCACGTTGAATGGCGAAGGAGACCACGTCGCCTTTTTTTAATTCGTTTAGCTGCATCCAGTTTTTTGGAAGCGAAATTACCATAGACGACCGGCCTAAGGACATTATTCTCCGTTCCACGATTATTCCCTCATTGTTTGCGATTCTTCATTAATACATACATCCACTATTTTAGTATATACTGTATATAACCTTCTATATGGCATAAAGCAAACCTTATTAGTTCAAAATGATCCTTTTAATGCTATTATAGTGGCTGATACACCATGAGTGTTGACCGCGTAGACAGGATTATTGACAAGTACGGGTGTGAAACGGGCGTTTTGATTCAACTACTGCTTGAAATACAGCGGGAGTTAAATTGGATACCGCCTGAAGCGATAACACGCATAAACAAGAGGCTAAAGATTCCAGTTAGCGAAATATACAGAGTTGCAAGTTTTTACACTGCATTAAGCCTCAAGCCTCGAGGTCGCCATTTAGTCAGAGTATGCGCTGGAACTGCGTGTTACGTGCGTGGAGGACCCAGAATTCTAGATTCCGTGGAGAGAACTCTGAATATTGAAGCTGGCGAGACAACACAGGACGGCAAGTTCACCTTAGAGACCGTGAACTGCTTAGGCTGTTGCGCCTTAGGACCCGTCGTCGAAATAGACGGCCAGTATCACGGAAAACTATCATCGGCAAGTGTGGAGAAGCTTCTCTCCAAATACAATTAACCAAGGAATGAAAACCTATGGAACCGCTAAAATCTCCTTCTGATCTGGAAAAACTTAGAAAGAAAATCCTTGCGGAAAAAAACCCAAATGCGCCAGCCATTGCTGCATGTGTCAGCACTGGTTGCGAAGCTCTAGGTGTCAAAGGGTGCCTTAAAGCCTTTAAAGAAGAGTTCAAAAGGCAGGGTTTAGAAGGCAAAGTAGAGATTAAAGAAACAGGATGCCTAGGCTTCTGCGAAAAAGGTCCAAGAATTGTTGTTTATCCTGAAGAAATCTTTTACTTTCAGGTAAAGGCGACCGATGTACCAGACATCGTTTCCAAGACAGTGATGAACAAAGAAGTAATTGAACGACTATTCTATATTGATCCTATTACAGGCAAAGCAGCGAGAAAACTGTCCGAGATACCATTTTACAAGTACCAAAATAGGCTGCTCCTAGATAGCAATGCCAAAGTAGACCCAAAAAAGATAGAAGATTACATTGCACTTGGCGGCTACAAAGCCTTAGCTAAAGCGCTTTACCAAATGACACCTGAACAAGTGCTTGAAGAAGTCAAAAAATCCAACCTGCGCGGGCGTGGTGGCGGCGGTTTCCCAACAGGTCGCAAATGGGAGTCCACGCGAAACGCAAAAGGCGAACCAAAATACGTGATAGTTAACTGCGACGAAGGTGACCCGGGCGCCTTCATGAACCGAGCGTTGATGGAAGGCAATCCACACAGCATCCTTGAAGGACTCATAATCGGAGCCTACGCAATTGGTTCAAACGAAGGATTCATCTATGTACGCCAAGAGTACCCGCTCGCAGTAGAAAACATGCAAACAGCGTTAGAGCAAGCTGAGAAGTATGGGCTGTTAAGCAACAATATTCTCGGTTCAGGCTTTGATTTTAAAGTTAAGATCCACAAAGGCGCAGGCGCTTTTGTGTCGGGTGAATCAAGCGCCCTGATGACGGCGATAGAGGGAAAAGTGGGTGAGCCGAGACCAAAATATGTTCACACATCAGAAAAAGGAGTCTGGGATAAACCAAGCGCCTTAAACAATGTTGAGACATGGGCGAACATACCGCTTATAATAAATAACGGCGCCGAATGGTTTGCATCCATCGGCACTAAAGGCAGCACAGGCACCAAGATTTTCGCTTTGGCAGGAAAAGTAAACAACACCGGGCTTGTCGAAGTTCCAATGGGCATGACGTTAAGGGACATAGTCTACAAAATAGGTGGTGGAATCCGAAACGGCAAGAAGTTTAAGGGCGTCCAGACCGGAGGACCCTCAGGCGGCGTTATCCCTGAGCAGCATCTTGATTCTCCAGTAGACTTCGACGAACTCGCCAAGTTAGGTTCTATCATGGGTTCTGGCGGAATGATTGTCATGGATGAGGATACTTGCATGGTAGATGTGGCGCGCTACTTTGTTAATTTTCTTTGCGACGAATCATGCGGTAAATGCGTGCCTTGTCGGGAAGGACTGAAGCAGGCGAGAAAGATACTGGACGATATTGTCGCAGGTAAAGGCAAAGAAGGCGATATCGAAAAGCTTAAGGAGATAGCAGAGGCAACAAGCGCTGCTGCTCTCTGCGCTTTAGGACAAACAGCGGCAAATCCCATGCTGACCACAATTCGCTATTTCAACGATGAATACGAAGCACACATAAAAGAAAAGCGGTGCCCCGCGTTAGTATGCAAAAACCTAATATCATATTACATTGACCCTGCAAAATGCGCTGCGTGCACGCTTTGTTTCAGAAATTGTCCAGTAAACGCTGTTGAGGGTGAAAGAGGCAAGATTCACATTATTGACCAAGCAAAATGCACGAAATGTGGAACCTGTTTTGAGGTTTGTCCGCCTGCGTTTAGGGCAGTACAAAAGTTATCTGGAGCGCCAGTGCCGCCGCCAATTCCCGAGGAGAAACGGTGGATAAAGAAAGGCGAAAAAGGAGCTGCGAATTAAATGGAAGCCAAAGAAGTAACATTGAAAATAGACGGCAAAGAAGTGAAAGTAACCGAAGGAGCCACGATTCTAGAAGTGGCAAGAAAAGTTGGCATCGAAATCCCCACTCTCTGCTACAACAGCGCTCTTGAGCCTTTTGGGTCCTGCCGCGTATGTTCGGTGGAAATAACGGATCAACGGGGAAGAAAGAAAGTTGTAACTTCTTGTAATTACCCGGCAAAAGACGGCCTCGTGGTTTCCACTAAGTCTGAAAAAGTTCTGAAAACTCGCAAGTTGCTCCTCGAACTGTTATTGGCTCGATGTCCAAAAGTGAAGAAGATTCAGGATTTGGCACGAGAATACGGGGTTGAAAAGCCGCGATTTTGGATAGAAGACGTCGAGGAAGATTGCATTCTTTGTGGATTATGCACTCGTGTTTGCGAAGAACGAATCGGCGTTTACGCTATTAACTTTGCGAATAGGGGCGTAGAGCGAGAAGTAACTGCTCCGTACCATAGCTTTTCTGATGATTGTATTGGCTGCGGAGCATGTGCCATTGTTTGCCCAACAAACTCGCGAAGAATACAGGTAAACACGTATCCAACGCTACCTGAAGACATAGAAAAAATTGAACAGCAGTTTTTGAAAGGAGCAAAGGATGAGAATTTCGGCGTCTATAGCGACGCGTTTGCTGCAAAAAGCTCGGTAGACGGGCAAGACGGCGGGGTCGCCACTGCGCTACTTGTTTCGGGCATGCAAAGAGGCTTGTTTGACGCGGCAATTGTCGTCCAGCGGACAGATGGTTACAACTCCGAGGCAATCATAGCAGAAAACGTCGATGACATAATGAAAGCCAAGGGCACAAAGTATCTGAGGGTTAAAATGATGTCAAAGCTGGGGGAGTTAATAGATAAAGGGAAGAAAAAGATTGCTGTTGTCGGCACTGCTTGCGAGGTTCGAGCAGCAAGGAAAATACAAAAAATTCTGCTGAAGGGATTCCCAGACGTAGAAATCACAATAATTGGATTATTCTGTTTTGAAGCCTTTGACTACGAAAAGCTAAAGGCAGAGACGCAAAGGTTGCTGGGTGTTGATTTAGACAAGGCAGAGAAAACTCAGATACATAAAGGGAAGTACATCGTGCAGGTTGATGGAAAAGAATACTCATGCAAAGTAAGGGACTTGCACAAAGCCGTCGAAAAAGGCTGTGTTTATTGTGATGACTTCACGGCTAAACTCGCGGATATTTCTGTTGGCTCAGTAGGCAGCCCAGATGGATATTCAACAGTGATAGTGCGCTCAGATGCAGGGAAAAAGCTTCTGGAGCAGCTTGATTTAGCCAGAGGAGACGTCAACATAGAAGAAGTTACAAAACTGGCTATTTTCAAGAAACAACGTGCCGCCAAAAACTTTGCCCCTATACTGCAAGATGTGCAAGTGCAGCCCGCGCCTCAATCACAGTAATGTTAGAAGCAGCTTAAACTTGCATACTCTTCTCTACTCATATTGCGATTTCAATAGAAAATCAAGGGTGACAATAGAAGCCATTCTACTGCGTATCTGCACACCCAACAAGCGCAGCCATTCTTTTACAGGCTTCAATTATCCTTTCTTTCGGCTGAGTTAACGAGAACCGCACGTAGTTTTCTCCGTGTTCTCCGAAGCCGACGCCAGGAGTCACCACCACGCCAGAGCTGAGCAGTTTAGCGGCAAACTCGATTGAGCTGCAGTTGCAGTTTAGCCAAACGTAAAATGTGGCTTTCGGCTTTTCACACTTGAAACCCATCTTGCAGAGGCGTTCGACCAGCACGTCGCGTCTTTCCGCGTAAACCTTGTTGTTTTCTTTGAGGAAATCTGGCGGTTTATCGTTTTTGTATGTTGCTAAGGCTTTGGCGGCTACTTTTTGGATGTAAACAGATGGTCCCGAGTCGACTTGTGACTTTACTTTTGTAAGCCCGCTGATTAGTTGCTTGTTTCCAACGGCGAAGGCTATGCGGTCGCCTGTCATGTTGAAGGTTTTTGAGAATGAGTGAAACTCGATTGCCACGTCCTCTGCGCCGTCGATTTCGAGGATGCTGGGCGCCTTGTACCCGTCGAAGCTTATCTCCGAGTAAGCGTTGTCGTAGCAGAGGATTATGTCGTTTTCCCGTGCGAACCCCACCGCCTGCTTCAGAAACTTCTTGCCCACTGTGGCGCTCGTCGGATTGTTCGGGTAGTTCAGAAACATCATCTTCACTTTTTCAGGGTGCACAGCTTCGAGGTCTGGTTTGAAACCGTTTTCCTGAAGCAGCGGCATCGGAACTGCAACGCCGTCGTTTAGTATGGTGCTGGCGTTGTTGTAAACAGGGTAGCTTGGGTCAGGAACAAGAACGTGGTCGCCCGCGTTCACGAATGCTCTCGCGATGTTCGCTAAGCCTTCTTTCGAGCCTAAAAGCGCGATAACCTCGTCTTGACCCACATCGACGCGGAACCGTTTCTTGCACCAATCAGCAACTGCCTGTCTGAATTCTGGTTCGCCTTGGCTAAGCGAGTAATTATGATTCTTCAGGTTCGCCACTTCCTCTCTAAGTGCGTCCACCACCACAGGCGGCGGCGGAAGGTCAGGGTCACCAATACTCAGCGAGATAAGGTCTATTCCCTGCGCCTTTTTCTCTTTCATGACCTTCTCTATTTCAGCGAAAAGATACGGCGGAAGCCTTTTCACCCTATCAGCAACTTCAAACATCTCGTTTTCACACTCTCTCCTTAAACAGTGTTCCCTCAAAAACTTTCTCCGCAGCACCACTCATACGCAAGCGGTCTGCGTACTCAACCGTCAAGTCGCCGCCCAGCAGGTGAACACGGACTTTGCCGCCGAGCTTTTTTAGCAGGTTTCCAGCGACGACTGTGGCGCAGGCGCCTGTACCGCAAGCTAGAGTTTCTCCACAGCCGCGCTCCCACACCCGCACTTTCGCCTCGTTTTCACTCAAAACCTGAGCGAACTCTACGTTAGTTCGTTTAGGGAAAAGCTGGTGGTTCTCAATTTTCGAGCCGACACGCTGCACAGGAAGATCGTCTACCGAGTCAACGAATATGACGCAGTGGGGGTTCCCAACCGAAAGACACGTTGCCTTGTACGCGTCTCCGTCGACCTGCAAATCCTCGTTTATGAATGTTCCTTGACCCGCCATCGGAATCTTGCTTCTCTCCAGCTCAGGCATGCCCATGTCAACCATAACCGACTGAACCACGCCGTTTTCAACAGTTAACCAAGTGTGCTTGTTTCCAGCCAGCGTTTCCACAACTACCTCGCTTTTTCGGGCAATGTCGTTTTCGTAGCAATACTTGGCGAAGCAGCGGATGCCGTTGCCGCACATTTCAGCTTCGCTTCCGTCAGCGTTGAAAATCCGCATTTTCACATCCGCCACGGTAGAGTTTGACACGAAGAGAACGCCGTCAGCGCCGACTGAGAACCGTCGCTTACACAGCTTCAACGCTAACTCAGCCGCTTTGGCGGCACTTATTTTTTCGTCTCTGTTGTCGATTACGACGTAGTCGTTGCCTAAGCCGTGCATCTTCCAAAACTTCATAGCGTTCACTCTGCCACTCGCTGCCCAGACACCAAATCATCCAGCCGCTCGCGTTCCCTAGTCACGGCGCACTTGCCATCTTTAACCAGAACCTCCGCGGCTCGTGGTCTAGCGTTGTACTGTGAACTCATGGCGTAACCGTACGCGCCAGCGTTCAGAACCGCAAGCAAATCGCCTTCCTCCACCTTAGGCAGTCGCCTGTCCTTAGCTAACACGTCGCCTGACTCGCAGATTGGACCAGCCACGTCATACGTTTCTTCCTCTGGGGCGTCCAGCTTGTTCGCGACGAGCACGTGGTGATAGGAGCCGTACATGGTGGGTCTCACTAACGTGTTGAATCCCGCGTCTACGCCGACAAACCGTTTGAACGGCGTAACCTTCACTGTGTTCACGCGGGTTAACAGTATGCTGGCGTCGCATACTAAGTAGCGTCCAGGCTCTACACAGAAGAACGGTTCTCCAAGGCTGTACTCATTAACCCTGCGTTTGAACAGGGACAGCACTTTCTCAGAGAAAACAGCCAAATCCAACGCTTTATCTTCTGGCTTGTAGGGTACCCCAAGCCCGCCGCCCATGTCCACAAACTCGAAGCTTACCCCGACTTCGTTGTGAACCCGTTTAGCTACGTTTAGCAGCTTGTCGAGTGCCAAAACGAAGGGGTCAACGTCTAGAACGCCTGAGCCCACGTGCATGTGTATGCCGAACCGTTCGACGCCTGCCGCCTTGGCTTCCCTGTACGCGTTTACGGCGTCGTTTTCCCACAGCCCAAACTTTGTGTTTTTGCCCGCTGTGATGCAGTGGTCATGGTGTCCTGCGCCTATCTCGGGGTTAACCCTGACGGACAGCACTTCAGGCACTTTAATCTCCAGCAGCCTATCTAACTGGGATAGGGAGTCAACGTTCACGGTTATGTTGGAGTCTGCGAGGAACTTTAGCTCGTCGTTTCTGACGCTTGTTCCAGTGAACAAGATGCGCGATGACGGGAAACCAGTGGTTAAAGCCATAAAAACTTCGCCTGGGCTGACCGCGTCTAAACAGGCGCCTTCTTTCTCCAAGATTTTCAGCACTGACAAGTTCGAGTTTGCCTTCGCCGCGTAGTAAACCCTGATTTTTTCGTAGTTACTGGTTAACGCGTTATGCAGGCGCGTGTAGTTGTCTTTGATTCGGCTCTCGCTGATAACGTATAACGGCGTGTCGAATGCTTCAGCTAGTTCTGCGGCGGAAACTCCGTCGAAGTAAAGCTCGCCGTCTCTGTTCT
>Ga0272441_10003135_pt1 | contig 32049 bp, 22 predicted proteins | sample SSMProp6N_FD_193582 | JGI IMG/M metagenome (GOLD analysis project Ga0272441, IMG submission 193582) | Marine sediment archaeal communities from Little Sippewissett salt marsh, Falmouth, MA, United States - SSM-Prop-6N | ecosystem: Environmental > Aquatic > Marine > Wetlands > Sediment ... | reverse complement strand
GAGCAGAACGCCGCAATTAAAGGCGTATTCAAATATTTTGAATTATTAATTGGCTGAATGATATCCATGATCGCATTCAGCACGCTTTAATTTTTACGAAGCCATCATTATTGACAGCTTTTATTAAAATCACTTAAAGACCATCGACACGGGATAGCTACGATACCGAAACGACTGTCAACCTCTCTTCCAGAGAGGTAAACATCTGATGTTTCAATATTAAGCAAACTACAATAGTTTAGCCGATCAAACTTTTTAGTACTTGTGCCTGACCAAAGAGAAATATAATATCGGTTCGGAATCAAATTAAAAGAATCTACATTAAACTCTATAAAACCATCTCCTGAAGACAAATAAGTTATATTAAAACCAGAAGTCCAGGTATTAATAGACGCTACAAGAAAACCTTGTTTAGTGTGTATTTCCAGTCCAAAGTGAGGATTTCTTACATGATGTCTTACATGATAATAAAGTCTTACAATTAATGAATCACCCGTACGAATTATATCTTTGGGTTGTTTCTCAGGATCCAAAATTTCAATTTGAGTATAACGAATATCACCTGTGCCACTTCGGTTTTCAACACATCTTAAGTCGCTGTCTTTATTTAAAGAATCTGAAACAGTGGAAAGATATTCTTTGATAATTTCAGAGGGGTTTCCATCCATTTTTATTTTACAATTTTCTATCCAAATCACTCGCGAGCAGAGATTTTCTATAGCTGCCATATTATGAGAGACAAAAAGGATAGTTCTCCCACAGGTGCTCAATTCATCCATAGTTTTCAAACATTTGTTTTGGAATTCAGCATCTCCAACTGCTAAAACTTCATCCACTATTAATATGTCTGAATTCAAATGCGCTGCAACTGAAAATCCAAGTCTTAAGCGCATTCCCGATGAATAACGTTTTATAGGTGTGTCAATAAATTTTTTCACATCAGCAAATTGAATAATCTGATTCATCTTTTTTGTTATTTCTTTTTTAGTCATACCCAGAACAGAACCATTTAAATAAATATTTTCACGCCCGGTTAACTCTTGATGAAATCCTGTTCCTACTTCTAAAAGCGATGAAATACTACCATTAATTTTTATTTTCCCTGTTGTCGGATAGGTAATTTTTGAAATTAATTTCAGCAGGGTGCTTTTTCCAGCTCCATTACGTCCTATAATTCCTAAAACTTCACCTTTTTTGATTTTAAAAGAAATATTTTTTAAAACAAACAAAGTGTTTTTTTCACTTTTACGAAACGGCTTTTTCACTATATTTACCATTAATTCACGAAATGAGTTTTCGTGATAAAACTGGCCAATTCTATATTTTTTCGATAAATTTTCTACAATTATTGTATTATTCATAATGTTATCATGCTTAAAGTTTAAACGATATCTGCAAAAAATTTTTCAACTTTTTTAAAGTAAAACAGGCCTAAAAAAAATATAACCAGGATTATTGCAAAGGAAATCATCAACATTTGCCAATCTACTTTTATAGTAGGTATTAATGAAGCCCGAAATGCTTCTATAACACCTGATACAGGATTCAACGCGGTCAAAAACCGATATTTTTCCGGAATTATGCTTGATGGATAAATAACGGGCGTCATAAAAAGCCATAACTGAACAAAAAAGGGGACAGCATATTTAATATCCCGGTATTTCACATTTAACGCTGCCAGGAACATGCCGACTCCGAATGCGAGTAATATTAAGGGTACAATTAAAATCGGCCATAATAATATCTCCCAACTCAGCTTAATTTTAAAATATATCATCATTCCTACCAAAACGATTGAAGCAATACAAAAGTCAACCAAACCGCATAATACAGAAGATGCAGGAACAGCAATTCTGGGAAAATAAACCTTTGTAATAAGATTTGAGTTTGAAATTAAACTATTCCCAGACAAGCTAAGTGATCCGGAAAAATATATCCAGGGAAGCAAAGCACTGTAGGAAAAAACAGGGTAAGGGATTCCATCACTTGGCATTTTTGCTAAACGCCCAAAAAACAGAGTGAATACGATCATAGTAAAAAAAGGCTGAATAACCGCCCATGCAACTCCAAAAAGAGTTTGCTTGTAACGTATCTTAATATCCCGCCACACAAAAAAATAAAATAATTCACGATAATGCCAAAGCTCTTCGAACCACTCAACTCTCATTTCATTCTCCTATATGCATAAAAATATTTCTGTGTCCCAAAAAGCTTTCGTCCTTATTTGTTTGTCCCAGAGTATTGTGATTCATCCCCTTTTATACTGTCCACCGCTTCCGGTCATATCTAACTATTTTTGTTTTTTTTAAATTGACGCTTTCCCGCCACGAACCAAAACGCAAAAAAATCATCTAAAATCAAAATCAGATAAAAACCCCACTTTCCCGCAGCCGATTTTGATGATGCCTTTTTCATGAAGCTGATAGCGTTTGATTAATTCTTTGACGAGGTCTTCGGCATAGGATTGGAAAGACGGGGAAAAATGGAGAGAATTTTCATATACTTCAGTGTATCCAATTAAAAGCGAATTGTACCGTCGATTGAATATATAATCGCAGGGGTGCAGTTTCCCAGTTCAATATCGTCTTTTAGTGCATTTTCGGCATCTTTTCGGGACTTTCACGGGATTTCGCGGTGTACGGGCATGTTGTGGATATTTAAAATTGACTGAATATCGTCATTCCTGATATGTCATCAATCTCAGTTTGATCTTGCCTTATTGAGTACCATGCCCATAACCGGTCGATTCTTCAGATAACTGAGAGCCTGCCTCACTTCGTCCCCCGACGTACGCTCTTCTTCGACAACGAATATGATGCCGTCCATAAACCGTGATAACACAACGGGATCGGAAAAATTAAGGACAGCCGGGCTGTCAAAAATAATGACGCGATCAGCAGGATAGCGTGTTTTCATTTCGTGAATGAGCGCTTCCATGCGCGGAGAGCCCAGCAGCTCCGCCGAATTTTCAAGCGGCCTTCCTCCCGGGAGAAGGGTCAGCTTCTTAATACCCGGATTCAAAATGATATCAGGAATATCGGCCCTGCCCGTCAGGTAATCGGATATCCCCTGGTCCAGATCGATTCCGAAAAAATCGCTGGAAAAATCATAATGATGGATGGCCGGCTCTTTCAAATCCGCATCCACCAGTAGAACGGTCCTGTCAATTTCATAGGCGATGCTGATCCCCAGATTTATGGCTGTAAAAGTTTTTCCCTCTCCGGAATTTGCGCTGGTCACCATCAGGCAGTTGCCGGACGTTTCCTGTAATTTTTCCAGCACCTGGGTGCGAAGCATGTTGATCTGCTGGGTCATGGGATTATCCTGAAAATAGGCGATGACTCTGTTTTTTTTCAATGTTTTCGGGTCAATCTGCTGCACCCGGGTCCGGGAATAATCCACCTGAACTTCCCGGCGATCAAGAAATGCTCGTTTAAGCGGGGCGCTCTTGAACTTTGTTGAAAAATTTCTCAAGGCACCGGCAGGGTACCCTCCGTTTTGCCTTTCTTCTTTTGCCTTTTCCATGGCTTTTTTCATCTTGCTCATATAAAATACCTCTTTCCGATTATATTGCGCCCACCCGGGCATGATTATTCACGTCCGACATGGAACCCCGATCGGTTACCGGACAGACGCCGGCTTCATTCCCGACAGACGATGGCAGGCAGAATGGGCGACGCTGATCAGTTTTTAACAATCTTCTACACAGCCGAATGAAAGGATGTCAGCTCTTGAGCCTTTCGACAAATAACTCCCATAAATTTTCAACCGGCATGACATAATAATCGACGAGAAAAAGCCCTGCGATGATAAGCGCAGTGACCGAAACCGCATTCACGAGATGACGTATCCGGCGTGCCCGCCTGTCAAATTCGGTTTCAACCATCGAAACGACCGTAAACAAAGGGATCTCCGTTATCGTCGAAAGGTCATCGGCCCTTTTGATCGAATCGTCCATACTTTCCTGAAAAACCGCCCCTCCGACACCGGCACCCAGGGCCACCATCACCCCCATCAGGATAATCGCCAACCGGTTGGGTTTATACGGTTCCTCTGGAACCCGGGGTGCTTCGATGATCGTGAATTTTTCTCCGTGATCGGATGACGCCATACCCTCCGCAACTTTTGCTTCCAGCAGTTTATTCATGATTTCCTGGTATTTGCGGGTTGCACTGTTGTAATCCCGGGTCAACTCCTTGTACTGCCTTTCAACAACCGGCACGTTTTCCATCTTGGCGCGATCCTGCGCCAGTGTTTTCTCGATCTCGTCCTTTCGGTTCAACAGGGTCTTTATGGATACTTCGGTGGATGCTATTTGAGTCTTCAGGCGGATATAAGCCGGATTGTCCGGTTTTTCTTCGGTGAGTTTTCTGGCATTTTCAGATGCGGATTCGTTCACTTCTTCGGAAAGGCTGTCTATCTGTTTCTTTATCAGGATAACATCCGGATGTTTCGAAGACAGTTTACCCTTCATCTGGGCGAGCTGCCCCTTCAAGTCGTTAAGTTTCCTGGCTTTTCCGATCAGATCGTCGGTCTGACCGACCTGCTTTTCCAGTTCGGTAATTTCCCTCTTGAGCCGCCGGACATCCGGATGTTTACTGGAAAGAGTTGAAGAAAGGCTCAGATATTCAAGCCGAAGCGCTTTCAATCGTTCATTGGGATTCATGACCACCTTGCCGTGTTCGGTCAGAATCGGCGTCAGAGGTTCGATATTTTCGAGTTCCCCCTCCATATAAATCTTATTTTCCTGAAGGGATCTCAACTCGCCCATCACCCGGTCCAGTTCATTTTCATATCTTGATACGCTCTGAATGATCAGCGGGTTGTCTTCCGGAAGCTCGCCGATATGACGGGCTTTAAATACGCTGATCTTTTGTTCGTAATCATGAATCTGCTGTTTCAGATTTTGCGCCTCCTGCTCCAGAAAGCTCGTGGTCGCGGAAACCCTTTTTTTCCTGTTTGTCAAGTCTTCCTTCAAATACAGGGCCGCCAGTTCCTGAGCGACTCCCTGAACCGTTTCCGGATTTTTTCCCTGATAAGAAAGCGTAAACGCCGTTGCGGCCATATTGCCCGTATTTTTCCGGCTCGATTTTTTAATGACATCCGAATGGATGGTTTCAAGTTCTATATTATCGCTGAGCAGCTCAATAATACTTCCCACCGGCTCCTGGCGACGCATTTCCGGATAGAGGTCGAATTTATCGATGATTCCCTCAAGTTGACTTCGGCTCATCACCTGGCGGGTAATCATCTCCAACCGCTCTTCGACATACCCGGTCAGCGATGATCGCACGTACTCGGTCGGAATCTGCTGGTTTTCAATCAGTATCGTCGCCTGAGAACGGTAGATCGGAGGCAAAATCATCGCAACCGCGACGGAAAGGATCAATACAACGAAAAAAATCAAAATGAAAACGGGTTTTCGTCGACGAATAATTCCTTTGATATGTTTAATTTCAAACTCCTGATCCATCGGTCTTCCCCTTGAAATTGGTAAGTTGATTTATTGCCACTGATACGGGAAATTAAAATTGACGGCAATCCATACCCGACTGCGTTCTGACTTATTTTCAATATACGCTTCATCGTCATCTTCCGAATAACTGTATGCCAGACGCAGGGTGTGATGTTTTGTCAACTGATAATCCAGTGAGGGAATCACCTCGAAATATCGGGTATCATCTTCCGAATCATCTTCCGATCGGGTAAAATAGAAATTTCCCGAAAACCCCACCGAGAGCCGCCCTACGATCTTTCGACTCAAACGGCAATAAATACGGTCCACCTCAATCAGATCTCCGGACACGTCGTTGTGTATGTCGCGGCTGTAACCCAGTTGAGCGGAATAGACTTCGCCGGTTCTCAGCAGACTGATATCCGCGGTCCCGCCAAAACTTTCGTCACTGTCGTTTCTTTTTTCCTGGTCCGTGTAACGGGTGCCCAGAAAAATTTTCACCAGATCCGTTTCCGAAAACAGATGGGTCCATCCCAGAGTAATGCCGTAAGTGTCGGCATCTCTGATGTCCGAATCCCTTTTTGAATAATAGGGCTGAAGGGTGAGCGTATCCACCTGTGTATTGAAGTGGTAGTTATAATTACCTCTGACAAGATTATAATCATAATCTTCGCTTTCCGGGCGGTCGTAGTCCGTTTTGCTGTACTTGTAATCGATTCCGACATTCGCCCGGGGTGAAAGGGTGTAAGTAAATCCCACTCCCCCATTGGTACGCTGCCGGTCGGATCGGACGTTCACTACACCGGTTTCCATCAGCTCGGACTCCAGTGTGGTATCGGCTATATAAGACGCATCCGCCCGAAACGCCGCACGTTCCGTCATGTCATAGGCACCGTCAAAACCGAGATAAAGATTTTCCGTATTCTCATCCGTCTCGTCGAGATAGCGAAAAATATCGCCTTTCACTTTCGTATGGAATGTTCCCCGGACCGTTTCCGAGCTGAATTCGGCCTCGGGGCTGATAATTGTCAGAAAATCGTCTCGTTCATTGGTTCTGTCAAAGGCCACATTATCATTGTATTCGGCCGTGATGCCCAACGACGGAGTTAATGAATATTCTCTGGCAAATGTGGACGGTACTCCGTAATAACAAACGATCACCAGGTTCAAAATCACACCCAACTGAATAAGTTTCCTGTTTTTCTTCATATTATCCATCTTTTCCTCAATTGATAAAAAAAGACCGTTTTGTGTTCACATCAGTATCTTATCGATATCAGGGCACCACTATCACATCGCCTCGGCTCAAGATGATATTTTGTTCCAGGTTTTCTCCTTTCAGGACTTCCCTGTAATCAAACGGAATCTTGACGGTTTCGATGCTCTTACGGCGCAACACGTGAATTTTACCCGGAGCGGCATACGGATTCAGCCCCCCGGCCTGTGCCAGAATCTGCATTACCGTCGTATCCATGGCTATCGGAAATTCCCCGGGATTGTTGACCTTTCCGATTACATATGCCTTCAGGCTTCTCATTTCCAGCAGCATGACCGACACGGCCGCTTCCGGAACATATTCCGAAATATGTCTGGTAATTTCATGCCTTAAACCGGTCACCGTCATGTTGTTTACGTTTACATCTCCGACCAGCGGAAAAGAGATGACCCCGTCCGGCGGTACAACGAGTTCACGGCTGAGCGTTTCGTCCTTCCATACGGAAATTTCAATGAGATCCCCAGGGCCGATATGGTAAAGAAATGCATTGACCGGGATTGTCCCGTAGAAAACTGCCAGAAATATAAAAACCGACATAATCTTGATGATTCGACCCATTTCGACTCCTTTCAAAATGTCGCAGCGATTAATTATCAATGATGCAGGGTATTGACCATAAAACTACTTTTATACTACTTCATATGCATTAGAGCATTAATCGGGAAATGGATGATATCCATCCTGATTTTCCATTATTTTCATATCAGCCATAAGCTGATTAAAAAAAACTGTTAAAAAACTGTTTTTTTTATTTTTTAAAAAGGTCCAAATCTGATTCGCAATTCACCGGCAAGCACTTCAAACGCGAAATAGCATGCGATAATTTTTACTAAAACAAAATTCATTTCAAGATTTCTTATAAATTCATCCGGAAGATTGGGGATTACTACAGCAAACAAAATAATAATAAAATCTATGGGGGAGCTTTTAAACCCGTTTTTGCGCCTTGTAAATTTCAAGGTAAATAAAGCGCTCAGAAAAAGTATTACAAAAAACAGATTGTAAATCATTAAAATACAGGAATTACACCACTCAGCACGATACGTTTCACCGTAATAAATTAAAAAAGGTATAGAAAGGTATAATACGCACCCCATTGTAAAATATATTATTTTTTGGTTTACAAACCAGGTTATCATTATAAGAAGTAAAATTATTAAAATGCCTTTCGTAAAATGCATTATATATATTCCAGGGAGAAAACTGATAAAAACAAGCAGCAATGGCACGCCGATCTGAACGGTTTTGAAAGACACCTTGATTATCACGTGAGAATCTTTCAGTTTTCTCAAACGCCCCTTTATAACCTTATCGATCAAGTCACAGCGTTTGAATTTCCACCCCGTCTTCTTTGCAATCAGAAAACCGGCCAGAATACTCATTGACAGAAACGAGTATACCAGCAGAATGGTCCAATCATTCGAACTCTTTAAGGCAAGCGCGCCAGTCAGAAAAATAATATGAACCATGTATATAATCAGCACTGACTCGGTGTGATAAAATCCCAGATTCATCAAACGATGGTGAAAATGGTTTTTATCCGCGACAAAGGGAGATTTCCCCTTTGCAATTCGTGAGACCATCACGGTTAATGTATCTAAAACCGGTAGCGCGAGAACAAGCAACGGCAATAATGGACTTAACCCGGAAACAGGTTGGGTAAGCTTCAGCGAAATGGATATCAAAACAAAGCCCAAAAGTTGGCTTCCGGCATCTCCCATGAAAAGCGCAGCAGGATATGTATTAAACCTCAGGAAACCGAAAATCGCCCCGCTCATCGCAGCTGAAATAAGCAAAACACTTGAATTATTCGAATGCCAGGCCAGATATCCGATACAGGAAAAACTGAGCAGTGTGATTCCGCCGGCCAAACCGTCCAAACCATCTGAAAGGTTGACGGCATTTGTTATCCCGACAATTGCAACCAGTGTCAACGGGACCGCGACAATATCCGGCAAACGAATATTTGCCGGAAACAGCGATCCGACATGACAAATCTTTACACCACCATAAAAGATTACCACCAGTGCGGCCAAACATTGAGCGGCAAATTTGGCATGACAACTCAGTTCTTTTATATCATCCATAATTCCCGCACATACAATGATGCCGGCGCCGACCATCAGTGCAATTAGAAATCCATTAAAAGGCACCCATATCAAAATCGGAAACAACGCCCCGATCGCCATGGCTATCCCCCCACATCGGGGGACCGGCGTCTCATGTATTTTTCTCCCATCGGGATGATCCAAAGCCTTGAACTTTACGGCAAGGCTCCGGAACATGGGAATCAGGCCAATGGTCAGGAACATGGAAAGCAGTATGGAGGATAAAAGCAGCATAATGTCTTAATTGGATTTTTAGTAGGAAGGTGTTCAAAGATATAATAAAAAAATTATTTTGCATGAAACAGGATTCGGAAATAACATAAAGAAGAAATGAGGACCGCTGATAAAGTTCTATTCATTTTTCTGTGATTTTAAACCGAATTTTATATTCGGTTTTACTTTGGAATTTCGCGGAAAACACGACCGTATGAATCGGCTCCCATTTTCCGTAAACTATTGAACGCCAACCGATAAACGGGTCTTTGGAACCATTGAATATCTGAATGGAAAACATGGGTGGAAACAGGATCGCAAAAATAATTTTTCCAAAATCCACCTCAATGTTGTCGCCGAGCTGTTTTACTGTACGGCATCTGCCCAGATGAAATGCTCCCCGCATTGGTGTACCCCCCGGGCATATAAACGAATCCCGGATGCAAAATTCGTTATTTTCCGGGTATTCAACACGCCTGGTATGAACGACTGAAAATGTTTTTCGGTATCCATCATGGCTTGCTTCAGCAAAGAGATACGGACTTTGCCCTGTTGAATTCAATGCAGTACCGTAGGATTTTTTCCACAAAAACGGCCCGAGAATTTCGGCCTGATTCCGGTTGCCGATTTCAACGGTATTATGGGCAATCGTCGACCTGAAATAATTCCGGATATTCGGATCACCGTTATACTGCCCGCTTCCCAGATCAATCAAAACAGGCATATCATCCCACCAGAACATGACTGAAAGCGCGTCGGCATGACCATGTCCGCAGGTATTACCGAGACCCAGACGTGCATGCCGGAGCAAAAGTCTTCCTTTTCCCCGTTTCATAAGGGTCATGCCGCCATTCGGATAGGTCTTCAGAAACGGTCTCCGGCAGTAACTTCTCAGGCTTTTTTTGCTGTTTTCCAATAAATCGAAATGGTTCTGTTTGCCGGACCAGAAAGCTAACCGATCCAGTGCCGCCGGATTTTGCCTTCTCCATTCCCGTCGTTTAAAAAGCAAACTTCCGGTATTCAGCAAGCCCGGAAACGGGGATTCGTTATAATTGCCGGAAATACGAAATACGACCCCATCATCCCGATCTCCATAATCCGGGTAGGCCCCGTCCGGCAATGTCATGTCATCTATAAACTGAACAGCCTTTTCCACCCGTTCACGTACTTCAACGGAAACTTTATGACTATTTTCCATCAAAAAATAATGAAACAGTGCATCTATCACAAAACCCAGATACCAGAAACTCTGCTCCTGATTGGTTCCATCCGGATGAAGTTGGCTTAATATCTGCTCGTTTAGAATGCTTCTACCCTTTTCAATCCACCGCCGACCAGGTTTTGATTCTTTCAGGGCCGTACCCATCCAGAAAAGGCCAACTGCCTCTACGATCAGATGATTGCCGGCGGATGAATGGGTAGACAATCGACGCTCGATATATTTACCGGAAGCCATTGCCAGGCCGCCCAGGGCTCTTTTCAACCGACTGCCAAGACGGTCTCCCAACACGCACACCGACCAGTAAATTGAAATCCATCTCAGTGCCACCTCCATCGAGGAGAGGTAACCCGGCCCGTGGAGATACGGATTCTTCTGCAGCCAATCTGACAGTATGCTTATCGCCAGATCCGGCTGATCGGCAGCCATCACCGGGAGAAACTGCAGACGGTTCAACTCCCAGTTTTCCCGGATATCGCCGTATGGGTTGCCCGGACGGTAATTGATACGGGAAAAATGATGCCGAGGCCATTGAACATTCCACCGACTTGAGGCAAACCAGTTTACAGGACATTTCAAGTCAAACGCCCTGTTGAAAATCTGATATGTTTTCCAGTTTTTCGCAAAGGGCATACGCGCAAAAGTTGAAAACTCAAGATGGATATCACAACCAGCGAAACGATCATAAAAGCATCTTGCAGGAGTTCCATATCTGATGCAGGACAAATGTATGAATACCAGCTCTGCAACCCGTTTTTTTATTTCAACAGGCGGCATCTTGGAAAGTCTGCTGACATACCATTCTAAATCCATTTCCATAAATTGTATCACTTATCTCTGTATTATCATGAATACCGCTCAATCATCTGTTTGGTTTCGGCAATATGTTGTCGGGTCGATGCTCCGAAAACAACGGATTCGATGTTCTGGTTATCACAGACATATTTTACGGCTTCATCGGGCTTTATGGCACCGGATGCCAGAATAGACATTGCAACGGGTCGAAATTTCTTTTCTTTCAAGGTGCTTTCATAAGTTGACTTATCCGGATTCATGAAATATCCGGCTTTATTGATGGACGAACAAACAATAGGATTTTCCAACCCGCTTTCGAGTAACAGTTCAACAAGCCGCGGCATATTCATAGTAATAAATCCGGCCTCCAGTTCATATTTGCTCCGGACGTAATCGGAAAATGCCACAAATACCTCATTTAATTTAAATCCCAGAAGAAGATCGGTAACAATGTTCTGCAAAAAAACCACTTTCACCGGCAGCTCCCGAAACATCTTCAGCTCAATATCAACCAGCAGCTTCATCACCTTGATCATATCCTTTTCAAATAAGGTCCCCCCCCCTTTAGTTACCAGTCGAACAATGTTGCCGAAGCTGTTGTCCGATATTATCGTATCCTTGATAGTCGCAAATATTCCTTTCTGTGAAACTGAATCGGCATATTTATGGGCATAAGGCATGGAAGGATACAGACTAAGTCCCGAATACCGGGTAAGATTTCTTCGAAGATACCCGCATATTTCCCTCGCGCGATCGTTTGTATTCAGCATCAACCCCCTGACCCCGCATTCATATGCCATGTCTATAACATGAATAATATTATCCAGATTCATAAACTTTTCGGAAAGAAGCCTGGCTTTTTCTTCCGACATATGATTAATTCCAAAAAACTGATTGTCTCCGAGAATTATTCTGTCCATCATGATTATGCTCCATACAAATCGAGTAATTTTTCACATATACTCAAATGTTTTTTCACTTGACACAAAAGGCGTCAGCCCTCCTTTTGCCCCGACATCTTGACCGTTTTCAGCTGCATCCAACAAAATTTCATTTATCACTCTGTCGGTTTTGAAACCTTCATCGAAACTGACTCTGTTAGGGATATCTTTATTTCGGATACACTCAATGAAGTGATCCAACTGTTGTGTAAACTCATTCCCCCTCACATACATCCGAACGCTTTTTGCAAAATCAGTAATATAGAGGGTATTCCATCCCTTATTTAATTTGTAGCCCGGCAGGGATTCTTTTAGATAAATTTTCACTGAATGCTTGTCTGCAATGAGTTTTCCCTTTGTCCCGATGATCGTGATGATATTAGTGGGTTTCCGAAATGTTTCATCACTCCAGTTGATGAATACCGAGCCACGGATACCGTTATTGTAACTGAAGCCGGAACTTACCAGATCTTCCACTTCCCTGGAATAAACGGAATTCAGCATGCTTCCGGAAATTCTGTCCGGAGGCCCGAGCAGATAAACCACCAAATCAATGCAATGGGAGCCGAATTCAAACAAACATCCGCCCCCTTTTTTTCGCTTGCTTCGCCATCCTGACCTGGAGTCTTTCAATACCGAAGCCCCATGCATTTCCGAAATAAAATAACGTACTTCTCCAATGATATTTTTCTCCAAAATGCTTTTAACCCTTATAAATACTTCATTAAAACGATTTACATATCCCACCTGATTCACAACGGGTTTATGTTCGAGATCTGCAAGAACTTCCTTTCCCTGTTCGAGGTCCAGAGTAAACGGTTTTTCACAAAAGACATGCAAATCATTCTGAATCGCAACATTTACTATTTCAAGATGAGAACCCGTCGGAGTTGAAATAACCACAAAATCCAGAGATTCGTTATCCAGCATTTGCCTGTAATCAGAATATATCGCTACGTGAAGGTATTTTTTTAAAATATTGAGCATCATACGGGATTGATCGCAAACAGCTGCGATTTCCACATCCGGATGCGTGTTAAGAATGGAGTAATGCGTGATTCCCATTCTGCCGAATCCTATAAAACCGGCTCTTAACATTCAGTTTATCCCTCCATTTTCGTGGTTATTCTCCAGTAGTCGAATTATCAATTGATAGGCCTGCTCGCCTTTATAAAGCAGGTCCCTTGCGGGTGAGGGTTTGTTTCCGTTTCGGTTTTCCAGAAAACGAATTACAAAATCCATCCCCAGTTTTTTCCGATGAATCATAAACCCCTCGCGTACCAGAAAAAGATCAACTCCCAGAAGCGAATCCTGATACGTGGAAATCGTTGGAATTCCTAATACGGCAGCTTCTCTAGTCATAGTACCGCCAGCTCCGATAAAAAGATCACAGTTATCCATAATATCCGCCAGACGGATGGTTGTTTCCGGTACCAAAATGCCTGAAAACTTCTTTTGGCTGTAATATTGTACCTGCTGTTTGCCACGGGGTAATATGATGACATTAAATTCAGGCTTGAGCTCCATCAGCAGGTTATCAAAAAAATAGCAATCCCCCCGATAATATTGAGCCATCCAAGGTTCAGGTCGGATAAATATCGTCTTTAATTCTTTATTGATATTAAACGTTAATTTTCCAGGTTCGATCGAGGAATGGTTGTAAAGATAAATTCCCTCCTTGACCCCTGGATATCGAATGATTTTTTTCGGATTAGCTCCCTGTTGAATTATCTTATCCCGATCAATAAATTCGGGGACCAATATATGATCGGCAAACATAAAGGAAATGCCGTTACCGGCCGCATGTTCGTTATCGTTCAAATAGATTGACGGGCATCCGAGCATTCGTGATACTAAAGGCGAATAAAACGAGCTGTGAGATATTCCAACGTCAATCTTCCTGTTTTTCAAAAACATGTATAGTTGAAAAATTCGGACAGGAAATCCCCAAACTTTTTTAACCTTGTTTTTACCATAATGTTCTCCTATCACATGATAGTCGAACCCATTTATGTCAAGTAATTCGATCGTGTTTGCCAGATCACGGCAAGTGAGAATGATGTCGTGAGCACAGGACAGTTCTCTGATCATACCGGCAAAAAAATTCACATGCGGAGAATTGGTCAGATCAAACCAGATTTTCATTTGCGAAAATATTCCCCTATATTTTGAAAATTAAAATTTAAAAAGAATATTAATTCGAATGCTGATGTGATTTGAAAGGTTATCTTGAATTAACTGTTAACTTCATATTATGGTCGAGCAGATTGATTTCTGTCATCTGCCTATACAAGGGGTATGTGATTTTTACGATATGACAAAAAGGTATGAAATTAAAATCATATTAAATATCCAAACGCTGTCCATTTTTGATTGATTCAAAAATCTTAAAAGTCACCAATGATGTATTGTAAATTTGCTCAAAAGGTATCACGGGCCCCTTTCCATTGAGAATATGATCGAAAATTTTTTTCAACTCATTATGTTGGCCTTTATCCTGATTCAATAACTTTTTATTTTTTGTTTTCCCGGCCGAATAAATGGATACTTTTCTAAAATCATCCAAAACAGCCGTTTTCCCGGCTGAATAAACTTCAAAACGTTCTTTGGAAAGGCGCTTATTCCCGTTTGCCAAATAACAGATACTGCCAATCGATCCGTTTTCAAATGCCAGTGATATATTCACCACATCATTATTTATATAAACCGAGTCATTCATCGATACCGCGAAAACGGAAGTCGGAAGCGATCCATTGATGTACGTCAAAAAATCTACAAAATGGCCCACTTCGCCTATGATTCTTCCACCTCCGGTCTCCAGATCCTGAATCCATGATTCGTTTGAGATATACCCCGCGTTCACTCGGTATATCATCGCCATTGGGCCTTCTGCGATTTCTTTTTTTATTATCTGGGTCAGCGGAGAAAACCTTCGGTTGTAGCCGACCATTAAAATTACTTTTTTGTCATTTCGGATATTTGCCTGAAAATATTGATCTGATATATCATCTAAGTCCTCTTGGCAAAGGCAAAGGGGCTTTTCCACAAAAACATGTTTCCCCGCTTTCAGGGCATCCTTTACAAGGGATGCGTGCATATTGTGCCGAGTCGCAATAAATATTGTATTGATATTTTCATTATCCAGAATATCCCTTGCATCTCCGGTGCAAAATTCAAATCCAAAACGTTCCGCCACCGATCTGGAACTGGTTCCGCTTGCCGTCATAACGCCCTTTAGCTTCACGTTTTTATCTTTGGGCAGATTGGGAATCAAATGCCCTTGGGCATATGAACCGGCCCCGATAAAACCAATTCCGCTGTCCCTGCTTGCCGAATCGAAATTTACATCCACTTTTCGTCTGATTAACTTCTTATGAGTTTCATATTCAATCAGAACCCCTAAGAACGGTTCTGATTTTAACAGAATCATGTCGTAAGCATCCGGTGCATTCTTCAATTTGAAAATATGTGTGGTCAGATAGCCGATATCGATTCTTTTCGAGTACATTAATTCCTGAAATGCTTGCATATTACGGTTTTCAGTCCATCGAACATAACCCGGAGGATAGTCTATCCCTTTTTCCTCATAAACGTTATCATATCTGCCGGGCCCATAAGAACACGACATTCTAACTTGCAATTCCTTTCTGTAGAAATAGGGATCGCGATTAAACCCGGTGGGCACAGAACCGACGATCACTATAATGCCTTTATTCCGAGAAATGGCACCCGCGAAATTTATCGGATCCAACGAATCGGATGCCGCTGTTATTAACACAGCATCACATCCTATTCCGTCGGTAAATTGCATAATTTTATTTTCTATGGAACCATCTTGTCGGCTTATTGCCAAATCGACGCAGTTTTCCCCAGCAACGCCTACCATATGAGAGTCAACATCGATTCCCACCACCCTGGCCCCTGCTGCCCTGAGCAGCAGAGCTGTCAGTTGACCGACCAGACCCAGTCCGATGACAGCGCAGGTTTCTCCAAGTTGAATATTTGCCTGTCGTATTCCCTGCATGGCGATAGAACCCAGAGAATTATATACCGCCTGTGTCAGATCTGTTCCGGGTTTAAGCCCCACGCAGAGATTGACCGGAACACATACAAATTCCGCATGAGATGCAGTTAAGCCCCCGCAGGCAACGAAATCGCCGATGCGAAAATTTTTGACATCATCTGTCATTTCCACTATTTCACCCACAGAGGAATAACCCAGAGGCGAATAGGCATCCAGTTTTTTCATCACGGCGCGATATGTGGGTATTAACCCCTGGGTTTTCAACGAACTGACAACCTGTTTTAACTGCTCAGGCCGTTCTTTTGCCTTTCCGACATATCCTTTACGTGCGGCTTTTATCGTACTTTTTTCGGTTCCGGAACTAATAAGCGAATAATGATTTCTAACTAAAACATGAGCCGGTTGGAGGGGGGGAAGCGGAACTTCCAGAATTTTCATTTCACCGTTTTTTAATTTTTGAGCAAATTGTTTCATATTACCCTTATTCCCGGAGTTTCTATGGACAATGCTTTTGAAAAGGTTTTATTGACAAAATAATATTACTTGCCCGAATGCGGTCATATAATCTGTGGCAGAATCGATACTGTTTCAAACAGTATTTATTTTTAACTTTCTTTGCGACACAATTGAATCATTCCTGAAAATTTTTTCTTCACAATCTGTATATCATAATTTTTAACGACATCCTCATATGCCTGTTCGGAAATTTTTTTTCTCAAGCTTTCATCTTTAAGGCATTTCAAAATTTTTTTACTGAGATCCGCGCAATTCCCGGTTTCAAAAATAATCGCATTATTCCCATCAACGAGCACTTCCTTCAATCCCCCGACATGAGTGGATACAATGGGAGTTCTGGTAGCCATTGCCTCCAGAATAACATTTGGGATACCTTCGCTGTAGCTCGGCAGCACCAGCATCGTACTCGTATAATAGGATTTCAACTTTTCTTCACCGTCAACCCATCCATTCACGCTCACATATTTAACAAGATTTTTGTTCTCTATATATCTCCTTAAAATTTTCGCCCCTTTTCTCCCATAAAAATTCAAGTGCAAATCCACACCTTCTCTGGTCAGAATACCGATTGCATCTACGAGGTCGTAGACACCTTTTTCTTTCAGATACCAGCCCATGTAAAGAATATTATTCTTTTGTCGAACATAACAGTTATCCTTTCTCATCAGCTGGATATCGACCGGATTTCTTAATACTTCCAGAGGTTTATTTGGGAATTGCTCTTTGATATTTTTTTCCATTTCAATCGTTAATACCACAAATCTGTCTATCCGGCTGAGCAGAAAGTATAAGTATGTTTTTGAAATACCTTTAGCCTGTTTCATGAACTCAGCGAAATGGTTTGGATGAATGTGCAGGATCATTTTTTTCCTGAACATCAAAGCACCCAGTATGAATATCGACTTACGCAAAAAGCTGTTATAGGACGATGTATGTATATATATCCAACTAATCCCCTGATTGATTTCCACTAAAAATCGAATAAAATTTTTCAGCAGAAATAAAAATCGGGTGTTGAACCTGTCATCAGAAGAAGGGATATATCTGACATTTTCATCATTTAACATCTTATTTTGTTCCCAGTTCTTGATGACCCGGGAAATTCCGCCAAGCCCTTCCGGGTGAGGTCCCACCATAACTATTTTTATTTTTTTTTCTCCGCTCATGGTATTTATGAGTTTACCCGCTTTTTCAAAGAGCCGAATTCTTATACTGCATCAGCAAATTCAATAGATTTTCAATTCCCTGTTAATCTGACAGCAAACTTTGATATGTATGATAATACTTGCTGACATAGCCCCCCATATTAAAATTATCGATTAACATATTATAAGCTCTATCAATGAGCGCCGATTGGTCATGTGTTTTTATCATTAAAATTTTTTTATACAGATCTTTTTCATCTTTAGGACGAACAAGGTAACCTGTGATGCCATTCCTTATAATTTCCTGATTTCCCCCGCCTCTAGTTGCGATAACGACTTTTCGCATGGCGATCGACTCAAGTAAAAAATTGGAAATACCTTCCTGGTGTTTTTCGGTATTGGTCAATAAAACAGCGACATCAAAAATTGATATATAATTTTCTATGTCATGTTTGAATCCGATCAAATGAACAATGTCGTTGACCCCTAATTGATCTGAAAGTTTTTGGGCAAATTTTTTTTCTTTCCCATCGCCGATAATAAAAATTTCCAGGTTTGGAATTTGGTTTCTTATCAAGGCTGCGGCCTTTATCAGGGTAAATGGATCCTTTCTTTCCGAAAGGTTTGCCACCATTCCTATGACAAACTTATTACGGCATTGGTATGTGTTGTAAATCGACTGAATTTTGGAAGAGTTTGTATTTTTAAATCGCTCCATATCAATACCATTTTTAATGACCATAAAATTAGTTCGCCATTTTTTAAATTGAGATCTGAATCCCTGATTTGAATTTGCCACAAAAACATCGGAAAAATATGCTTGACACTTTTTACTGAATAACTCTAAAAACGAATTTTTTTCTTTCGCGTCGCGAATACTTGAACAAACCAATGGTTTCCCCATTATTTTAGAGGCAAGCAAGCTGTACATTCCAGCCAAAGGCTGCCAGGATTGAATAATATCAGTTTGTTCTGATTTCACTATCCGGCACAAATTTCGGACAAGTTTTATATCAAGTTTTATTCTCCTCAAGAGCTTAAAATGTCTGACATTTCGGTCCAAATAAATTTTGTCATAACTTGAGTTGTTTTTTTCCAAGGTACAGATAACAGGGGTTATTCCATATTCCCCTATCCTACTGGTTAATTCTATGAACTGTCGTTCGGCTCCGCCGCAATTCAGAGATCCAATAACAAACAACACTTTCATTCTAAACCGACTTTCTCTGTGTTTGAAATTTTTATTTATTGTTTAATCGTACAGTTATAAACTGTTTTTATAGTTTTTCAGGGGCAACTCAATATAAAGCTGATTTTTTGAATATGCTTGAACATTTAGAAGAACAAAGACATTCTTATCAGCATCATTTCAACAAGGTGTTGGAAAGACTTCAGGAGAGAAGCTGAGGTGAGTAATAATGAGACAAAAAAACCGACTTTACAAATAACAAATGTGCAAGTATTTTGAGCCTATATTTTCATTTTTTTAAAAGAAACCAGCCTTCCAAAGTATCTTTAGGCAAGTCAGAAATTAAAGAATGATGCGCCTGTCATGATCATACCATGACAGGCGCTCACCTTTTCATATATTTATCTTATCTCTTAAAACACGAATTGGAAAAACAAGTTTTTTTTATTCAGTAACCAATCTGAGTCCTTGGGGGATCGATGGGGCCTGAACAATAACATTTTGTTCGGAAACCGTTATATCATCCCACAATGACGCATCGTTATAGCTCCCGATGCCAACTCGGCCGGAATCAAACTGTGAATCCACAGCTTCGAGTATTTGTGTATTATCGAACATAACATTTATATTATCACCGGTTCGTTCAATTTTGACAACATGATAAGTATTATCCGGAATTGCCAGATTAGAGGCTGTCGCTATCAGCTGCCGACTGCCGTTGACTATTTTAAAAAGTTCTGTGTTACTGGCGTAGGCATTAAACATCATATAATAATAATTATTCGAGTCCTGATAATCAAACAACACGGCGTAATCAGCGGAAATATTGGAGGTGAAATTTTCGGTGCTTTTAACTTTGGCTTCAAACACAAAGTCATCATACGTCTTGTTTTTGATCAGGCTGTACTCGCCCAGTCGGCTACCGGTCAGGTTTGAATAACTCGAAGTCATGATGCCATAGCGGAGATCATCCCCATCTGAGACAACCGCCCAGCGATCAGCATTCAAAGGTTCCCAATTTACTGTATCTCCAGTTACAGAACTAACGGAACTGAATACGGTTTCATCTGAAACGGTAGGGGACGGCGGATCAGTCGGTTCATCTATGACTGGCGGCACATTACCTGTTCCGGCATCAAAACTGTAAAGCCATTCTTCCAGATTGGTATAGCCATCACCGTCATCGTCACCATCCGGATTGGCTGGGATGGTCAGACTTCGATGATTTTGAGCCAGATTTGGCCAACTTCCGACTTCGGACTGGCTGTCGATAATCGAACCGGTTCCGTTTATAACATCATTGATGATCCGGTCATCGACCGAGTCCCTGTCCCATGGACGTGCACCAACATTCTGCAAGACATAATCTTTCGCTTCAAAACTCGGCCTGGGACTATATCCTGAAACCCATATTGGAGGAGTATCAACGATAATGCCGTCTCCTTTTCGATTTTTGACACATACCATATCCGTTCCCGAATCACATAACTGATCGGAAATATAAATTTTGCTCTGATCAGATATAGTGGAATAGATATCGATTGCATATGCAGAACTGTTTTGGGGGATATACACATTGCCCACCAGGCTGGCCAGATCCGGCCCGCTCGATCCGGTAAAATAGGTCGCGATAGAGCCAGGATTGTAAACAACATTATTAGCAATAACAACCGACGTATCTCCTTTCATAAGCGGATTTCGTTCGTTATTGTGAGCGAAAAGGTTGCCTATAATCGAAGTGTTCTTGACATGATCCCCTACTAACAATGCCATAGAATGGGGCCCATCAGGATGAATAGAATTATGAAGTGCTTCACTTATAATAGTATTACTAATGGTTACGTCTTGTAACTTATAGGCTCCAGATCTCCATACCAGTATATTACCGTCAATCCCCCAACTGGTCGAACAATGGTCTATAATTACATTGTAAACATCAGAATTTATGTTCGCTATTGAAATTGCGTTCCGATTATTAGGTGTGTATCCTTCTTTATCGCCAGGCCTGACTCGAAGATGTTGAATTAGAACATCGTGTGTATTAACGATCAAAGTAGCCCCCTTCAGGGTTATGCCCGGGGAAGGGGCGGTTTGCCCCGCAATCGTTATGTAAGGATTGTTTACAACTAAAATGGAATTGATTGGAATAGTCCCTGAGACTTCAAACACCACTACTCTTGGCCCTGATGCGTCTATCGCAGCTCTTAAGGAACCGGGACCGGAAGCGTTAATGTTTGTAACTTTTATTACCTGTCCGCCACGCCCTGCAGGGGTATCAGTTCCAAAGCCTTCCGCCCCGGGGAAAACCGGCAGCGCATGAACGTTTGAACAAAGATTCAGTGCCAGGATGCAGACCCCAAAAATAACAACTAAATTTTTTTTAATAATTCGCATGTTAGCATTTTTCTCCTTTGCATTAAAAAAACTTGGTATATCGGCTTCAGTTTCTGCAAAAGAGATGCCATCATACAAAAATATTCAAAAACCTCATGGCCCGGAAAGGTTCAATCCCCGTTTATAATCGTCTTGGCCGACCGTCCCCTGTTGGATCAAACACATCATTCTGATTTTCATACCCCCAACCAAACGTGAACAAATATATCGAATTACAATAAACGTGTATACGACTTACAAAATTGTGAGCCTCTTTGAACGCTGGCCCTGCTTGATGCTTCAAGTCAGCATGAAGCATATTGCCGAAACAGCCGATCCAGAGGTTTCACGTTTGACCGCATGTCATAATTTCGTTCAAAACAATGCCGGGCTCCATGGGACAATCTGGCTCTCAGATTTTGATCATTTGCCAATCGTCGTATGCATTCCGCCAACCCTGAAACATCATCCGTATGAAAGCGGATACCGTTTTCCCCGTCAACTATAAAGTCACGAACCCCGGGAGCATCTGACCCAATGATGGGCAAAGCGCAGGACATTGCCTCAATCATCGCTATAGATAATCCTTCATACCTGGAAGGTAGCACATACATGTCCGAACCCTTCATCAATCTCGTCACGTCATATCGACAACCGGTCAGCCGAACACAGTGCTTCAGTTTTAATTCCTGAATAAGTTTTTCCAGGGGATCTGACTGTTTGCCCTCGCCCACGATTATCATCCAAATATTTTGAAAACCATTATGAACAAGCTCTGCAACAGCTCGTATAACAATGTCAAACCCCTTTGAGGGGATCAATCTTCCTACAGCAATAATTTTAATTTTACCCACAGAATCCGGAAACTCGCTTTCGATATCCCTGACATTCATAAAATGCTCATCTATTAAAATACCGTTTCGGAATACCAAAATTCTTGAATCGGTCAAATGATACATTCGTTGACTGATCCGCTTAATTTCTTCGGAGACCGTGATCACCCTCTTCGCTTTCCGATAAACAGCCTGATTGATAATCCTGTTCAGCATCACTCTTGAATCCAATGGGCTTCTATTGTCCTGAAATGCCATTGTACTGTGAATGGTGGGGAAAGCAGGGATCCCGGTCAATGCAGAAACCAGCACGGCAAGCTGATTTGCCTGCCCCAGATGGGACTGAACAACCTGAATATCCCAGTCTTTGATACATTGTACCAGGTCACGTATCAAACCATATAGGGTTCTCGTAAATTCCAGGGGGCGTTTGATACTCGCCCTTCTTTTTCCAAGACGAACCGGTACGCCTATGCTTTCAATCTGAGAGCGAATCGGTCCATCATGGCCGAAGCAGTATACATAGTGATGATAATCCGTCATACCCAGGGCGTTGAGAATATGCACCATCAATATCTCAGCCCCTCCAATTTTCAGGGACTGGACAAGATGCAGAAGGTGTATTTTCTCTCGACTTGAAGAGTCACAATCGATCATACGATTTCTGTGCTTTCCTGGCATAAAGGTTGAGTTTTCAAACTGTTCATATTGGCTGAATTCTGCTGAATAATTCTATAGATGATCGCGGTAAAGACCCAGAAAACATAACGCGGGGAAAACAGGTTTACGAACATCATCGACATAGCATATCCTGCTCCCCCCGCAAGATAACTGATATACATTTTTTTTAACCATTCATCCGCAGTATTTTTCAGACCAACGTACACATGCCTGAAAGTTGAAATATAAAGGATAATAAATACCGTAAAACCAACCAGGCCGTAATTGACCAGATGAAAAAGATAATCATTATGAGAATTCCATGATTTCCCGAGTTCTTTTTTCATCAAATGGCCGAACATGTCATTACCATGGCCGAAAATCGGCTTTTTTACAAATTGAGACAATCCCTCGGTCAGGATTCCTATACGGCCAGACGTATAGGAATCCAGGCTCAAGCTGTTTTCTTTGCTCAATCTGTCAATGACCGTTGAATCCATTTGAGACTGCGTCCATAGTAATGACCCGTATCCAATGGACACGAATACGACTATTAACAAAAACACTCGTGAAAACCTGATAATTCCGGCTCTGAAGATCAAGAAAAAATAAACGCTCAATGAGAATAGAAACGAGACAAATCCACCCCGTGATCCAGTGGCCATCAAATCAAATAATATGAAAAACAAAAATATTGAAATCAGCGCTTTTATTACCATTCGTTTAGCATTCAGTAAGAATGTAATAACCACGGGAATAAACAAAACCAGATATGAAGCATATTGATTAGGCTCCACAAATCCGGAAGCCCGGCCCATTTTATATACTTTACCACCCAGTTGAGGAATGACCCCAGTGATAAAAAGCTGGGTCGTCAGCACGCATGCAAATAGTAAAAATATCAGTCCCAGTAAAGCCTTCCGGCAATCCGTTTCATCTTCAATGGTATTATATATAATAACGAACAGCATGAGAGGATTGGACCAGTTTTTAAGAGAAATAATTTCATCGATCAAAGAAACACTCGCCACTTCCCGATAAATTATTTTTAAAAATATTGAAATACCCGCCACATAAATTAGTAAGAAAATATATTTATTGATATTGCACGGCTCAAAGATTTTCCTCTTCTGTACTATTTTAAAAGCCCAGAATAGCAGCAACATAAAAATACTCAGATTCATCAAGCTCATACCTTTGATATAAGTCAGCTTGAAGTTTAAAGCCTGTTCGAGCCAGAAGGTGAATATCAGAAAATAAAACAGAATGATTTGCATTTATGTTACCTTTTCATTTTCTGCAGGAGCCGGTTTTAGACAAATCCGACCTTAATTCAAGTCTGCCGGCCACTTGGGAAAGGCTCAGTGGCCGGATACCAGATTGTTTGACGAGATTGAAAACCGCCTCCAATATTCCCCAGACACTTTCACAATCATGTTTGTTTGTCGAATACGGACTGCACCCTAAAGCCAACTCAGAAGAATGAATCATGCAATTCGTCACCACCTGCTGGTGTTTAGATTCCATCTCCATCATGTGCAGCAATTTTCCTTCCGTATAGCGCGGATTTGGTCTGAGCACTCCACCCAAACCCAGCAACTTATTATAGAGCATCTCAGCAAATCGCTTGCCCGGTATCTGCAAATGCGACACTTCCCCTATGAGTTTGATCATGTTATGCATTGGGGTATAAACTGTCAGAGGGATTTCCATAATACTTGTTTTTCCACTTTTTGTTTCAGCGGTTGAATGCCACAAAAAGGGTTTTGAAGGCGCGGAATAAAACGAAGGCCCCTCTCTGGTCTTTCCCATATTTTTGTTAAAACTCATTAAGGGCACTACCGATGATTCCGCAACAAATCCATTTTCAACAAGCCAGTTGATACTTCTCTGATCGATTCCCCATCGGCCTGCCCGATGTGAGGTGGGCGAACATCCATAGGAACGCTCAATCGCCAGACGCAAACATTCTGCTTTTTCAGCAAAAAGGCTATCTGACAATTCGAATTGATAGGCATGAATCCATGCGGAATCCACCCCCGGCGGTCCTTCTTTTTCAAACGGAGGAGTGGTCCAGCAGTGCAAATGGTGGCCAATCTCGCATTTACCGGAATCTGATATGGGTTTTAACACGGAAATTGCTTCATCACGGCATGCACATTCATATGCCAGCAGGTAGGTAGGCACTATCCCGTATCTGTCGCAAAGTTGCTGAAATTTAGGAATTTGAGCCAGATTCTTTAATTGAATCTTATCCGGCGAATTCCACGCATCGTCAGCTTCCACATCGACCGTCATCACAAAATACATAAGCGATAATCTTTCCAGACAGTTTTATTTCCCTGTTAGTACCAAACCGATTTACCCGGCACCGGATTTGACCGTTTTACACCCACCGTTTAAAAAAACGCCGCACGTGACGACCTGTAAATATATTTACGGTCGCCTTCTTTATCCGGCCCATCAAAGCGTTAAAATAGGTTCTGATAAATTCTTTCATGGATACAATCCATGGTTTCAGATCGTCTGATGCAAAAACAGCCCACTGTTTGGGATTCAGATAGGGATAAATGGCTTGTTTTATATTCCTGAATCTTCTGAAGCATAAAAGGCATGTCAAATCCGATTGCACATGAATCCAGAAATGAGCGCTGTTGTTTCGCAGCCTTACGCCATCGAGTTCCCGGCGATCGACATGATCCATATAAGCCAACATCGGCAGATTCAAACCGGATTTTAATCCCAGTGTATTGTAAAGGGCTGTTCGAGGACTGATTTCAATAAAATAAAACTTGCCGTTTTCCCTGCAAAATTTGTACTCTACTCCGATGATTCCGCGGTAACCGAGAATTGAAATCAACTTCTGCGTCATGTGCCGGATATCCGGGTCATCCTTGGCGCGACCGACAGCCATGACACCGGCTCCGGGGCGTGTCTGATAAATTTTGGCCCCTGTGATGATCTGACAAAAATCTGTAAAAAATGACTTATACCCTATCGCAACATGTATATCCGAATCGGGTCCGTCGATATATTCCTGCACGATAATTCCCCTGGGAGAATGCACATGCGCTTTGAGCAGCGTTGTTAAATGGTTCACGTCTTCGCCGATCACAGCTTTAAAGGGTTTGTGATAAGGATAAACTACCTGGCAGGGTTTGGCGATAAACCTGGTATTCACTTTCGTCCCTTCAGTTGCCAGATCCTCCCATGTGTCCGGGTACCATGTCATCGGCACTTCAATACCGGCTTTTCGGGCCATATCCATTTGATATTTCTTGCTGTTGAGATTCTGCATATCATTTAACGGAGAAGTAATCCGAAATTTTTTTTCGATTTCACCCGCGTAGCCGGAAACCGCGTTCATCATTTTATCATTGTCAAAAAAAAGAACGGGTTTTGAATCACAATTATCCGCGATACTCATCAGTGCATGATATAACCTATCACCGTCAAACCGGCTGATCTCTGTCAAACTTGAACAGTATCGACTGAAAGCTGCCAAGTTAAAATCACCCTTGATTGCAATCACATACACATTCAAATTCAACCGCCCCAGAGAACGCACGATTCCAAGCCCGTTTATACCTGTTCCATGTACGCATACAACTGCATCCGGTTTTTCAGTTCTTTTTGTCATGGTTTATTTCCGTCAGACAGCAGGGTGTTCTTATAGGAAACTTCAAAAACCAGCAATTACTGAAATATATTTTTCTCCTATCCTATCCCAGTAATATTCCTTCAAATTCGAAAAGGTATATATTTTATCTTGAAGCAAGATGTTTTTTAATTGCTCGTAGATCAAATCTTCATCGTTCAACTCAGATACTTGTCCGCAGTCAATTTCTTTCATCAGATCCGATACAGCGGAATTTTTCGGGGCGATGGCGAATATCGGTTTTTTCACACTCAGATAATCAAAAAATTTGAACGGAATAGCGTATCCCACATGGGCAGCGGATTGAAGAAATAAAATATCAGCGGCCTTGAGATAGCCCAGTATTTTATCATAGGATACCGGGGGTTTTTCTTTCACAATTTCATGCAAATTGTATGCATCCAGTATCTGTTTATCCCGTGGCCTGAGTTCCCCGAATAAGTAAAATCGAAAATTATCCGAATTGATGGTATTTTCTTTTAAAAGGCGGTTTAACGTACCGGCTATAACATCAACAGTTCGTTTTCCGTAAAAATTTCCGGCATAAATCATCTTCAGATGACTCCCATCGAGACTTATCGGGGTTACCTTATCCCGATTGAACAAACCGTTTGTGATAACATGGGTTCGAGTTTTTCGGCTTTTGTATCTGCCCAGTTGAAGTTCAAAATTATCTTTCATTTTCCGGGTGCAGAAAACGATTGCCGCGGCTTGCTTGATCGCATATTTTTCCATAATGCGATTGATCTTTTCGCCGAGCAGCCCGCAAAATTTTCTGGTATGATTTGTCCATGGATCCCTGTAATCCAGAACCAGATCAGCTCCGGTCAAACGGCTCAGAATCAGGCCTGTCACCATCGGAGAAAAAGGCGGGCCGGTAGCAATGATAACATCTATATTGTTTTTTTTAATAATTTTGTATCCCTTGTAAACGGCCGGCACTATCCAGCCGCTAAAGGCATCCAAAACGCACAAATAATCCTCCCATAATTTTTTCAGGAGCCTTTTGATAAAATTATGTGCGACAATGGGGTATTTCGGAAGCATTGTGGCCCGGTGAATCTTACCATATGCTTTTAAGGAGTTATCCCTTGAGACAATGAATTTTTCTTTTATCGTCAAAACATGAAATTCGCTGAATTTGCCTGAGAATATTTTTGATAAAAACGTAAACCGTTTTCCGCCGACTCTCGAATCCGGGGCAAAAAAAATGGAAATTATAAGGACTCGTTTGTTTTTGTGTGCCATGTCCATTCATTAGATGATGTAAAATGTTTCAGAATTATTATTTTCTATATTATTTTTAACGGCTTTAAAACATAAGACAAGTATATCTGGAATATGCCGAACTCATCTAACATATTAAATTTATAAAAACTCTTTATTTGAGCCAAATTGCTCTGTATCAAATAAATCAGGAATTAAATATTGACTTTAAATCATTTTTAAGACTCTTTCGGCGGCAAATAAACCATTTTTGCATCACGATTAAACAGTGTAACTGATCTGAATATTTCATGTTCATATTCAGTATAATTTTAATAAATTCATAATATCTCCTCCAATTAGGCAATATCATCTTTGCCTTTTTATTCGGATCATACCAGGCGGCCAGATCACCGGGATTGGGGTTTGAAGAGGCCGAGGCATTCTTGTGCATTCTTCTGAAAAACAGATAATCGGGGATCTCATAAAATTTTCCAAGAAGTGAAAGATGCCCCAGCAATATAATATCTGAACCGTTGTAATTGCCGATAAGCGAGGTTTTCCTGAGCACATCCGATCGGATGACGCCAAAAACAGGATTGCAAAGTCCTTTTTTTCGAAATAAATATTTTTTAAAACGCCTGGCAGGGTTTAAATCATCGAGATTCAAATCGTCGCCGTATAACTCAATCTTTTCACCCTGATTGTCTATTTTAGTGGTTAGTGAATAACATAAAATGACCGATTCATTTTTATTCAGAGTTTCTATACATTTTTCCATATATGTTGGTGCACATATATCATCATGGGCCGCCCATTTAAAATATTTCCCTTTTGATTGGCGAAATACGTAATTATAATTTTTCGAAGCTCCTGAATTTCTATCAAATCTGTGAAAATTTATTCGTTCATCCTTCGAGGAATATTCCTTAATTATCTCCGGGGTCTTATCGATTGAACCATTATCAGATATAATCAATTCGAAATCAGTCAGCGTTTGATTCAGGATGGAGTCCAATGCTTCCGGCAAATAGTCTTCTCCGTTATAAACAGGCATTCCGATACTTAATATTGGAAGATGATCAGACATATTACCCTCCACGCAGGCTATCCACCCTTTGGAACCCATCGCCATTTTTTTTAAAATCGGGTTTATTTAAAAATAAAAAACTATTTCGACTTTAGCATTTGAATCATTTCAACCATTAAATTTCTGTTAAGCTTTATAGTAATTATCCCGTAAGATAAAATCCCGCAGAACACCAGAACAAGCAACTCAAATACAGGCCTGAATTGCCACGCAACCAAATTTCTAACCATAACGACAAAAATCAACATGATCAGGCTGCAGAACAACGGTCGTAACATCGTGATCAAAAAATCGGATAATTTTAAATCAATCAGTCTAAACGCCAGAATAAATGCCGGCCCACCCAAAATCACCGTAATGGAAACGAAGTAAGACCATGCGACTCCCACGATTCCCCAAAAAATTCCGACGGCAAACCCGACCGTCACAACAACCGTAGAAATAATTCCCCATAAAAACATCCAGTCGGTCCGACCCTTTGCCTGGTATATGGAGCCTACTGTGGCAGCTACTGACTGAAGCATTCCCACCGGCGCCAAAATTTTTATAACAGGAACCACACCCATCCATTTTTCCCCGACAACGGATAAAATCAATGGGGCGGCCGTCCCCCACATCCCCATCATCATCGGAAATGTAATAAATGCGATACCGGTGCATACCTTCAGGTATATGGAACGAAATCTCATGTTGTCATCCTGAACCCGGCTTAAGACCGGAAGCATGACTCTAGCGACAACATTGGTGATATTTCGCAGAGGATAGAGCATCAACTGGTAGGCTAAGGTATAAATTCCCAGATCCTGTGCCCCGAGATACCGTCCGATTAAAAGATAGTCCGCGTTGCGTCCAAAGTAGTTGATAATATTGAATCCGGTCAAATTAAGGCTGTAGGAAAAAATGCCTTTGATATCGTTCCATAAAAAATGACACTTTGGTCGCCAATTCGAACTTCCCCAGAGGCATGCAGTGGTCAAAAAAGCCCCGGTCAGATTTAAAAAGACCAGACTCCAGACACCCATTCCCTTCACCGCCATAAACACGCCCACGATCCCTCCGCCCAAAGTTGAAAAAATTTCAATTTTAGCCAGGGCATCAAACTTCATTGTTCTCTGAAGCAGTGCGTTCTGTAGCATTCCAAGGCTACTGATCACAAAACCCGGTGACAACGCATATAACAAAAAAGTCAACCGGGGTTCACGATAAAATCCCGAAATCAAGGGAGCCCCCAGGCACAAAAGACCCATAAATGCCAAGCCTGAAGCCACATTCAGCCAAAAAACCGATGAAAACAATTCTTCGGAAGTGTGTTTGCGTTGAATCATGGCGGACGAAGTCCCCATATCCCGAAACATCCGAATGAATCTGGTTATGACGGTCGCCATCCCCATCAGTCCGTAATCCGACGGAGACAGTTGTCGAGCCATGACGATCGTGGTCACAAATGCAATGATCTGGCGACTGACCTGAGAACCGGATGCCCAAACGATGCTTTGGACCGTTTTTTTTCGAAGAGACATAGCGTTGAGAATCGATTTGAAAGGTTTCAATCAAACTCATTTCACCCCTTGCGCCCTTATGCCACGAAGAAAATGTCTATTCTGCTATAAGCACCAAACAGCATTATCACGGCAAGATTGGCGTAATGGTCACATTACCAAAACTTGCATCTACATAATGAGCTGCAAGTATTACTGAACCCTGCACCTGATCAGGTGGTTCTTCTTGATGTGCTATCGTCCATTCTGAAGGTTCCAAATCTTGTGATTTCCATATCTTAAACCTGTACAAGCTATTTCCGGCAACAGTTTCGGCACGTAATTTAAATATATACTGAATCTCTAATTCCATCTGTTGAGCATTTTGATCTATTATCTGGTAATCCACATCATATAGCTGAAATATTGAAGAATCTCCTTGAAACCTATACATTCCGAATACCCCAATCGGCCACCATTGCTGACTGGGTTGCTTTCCATCCATCGTATGGCCTGACCATCTGATAATGACACCTACCGCAGGGGAATTACCCGGCACATATTCTGTTGAATGAACAATAAGCGGAATCGTAACCTCATAGTTATCCCATGAGATATCTCCTAAAGCGATCAATCGATCATATCCCGGATTAACAGTCCTTACCGTACCGGATGATTCCAGAGTCCAGAGGCCGTCTACGATCTGAGCATTCTGAGCCACTTCTTCAATCGAAACGTATGAACTCCAATCCACCGTGTAAGATTCAGGCCAGATATTATCGCTTTCGTAAAATACCGTGACAGGTTCTATCACTTCATTTTGTAGGGTATCTATGGCTTTGATTGAAATCTGGTTATTACCGTCCAAGAGGTCTGAATTTGAGATTTCAATATTAAAATCGCCATCTTCCTCCAGACGATACCCATCAGGGCCAACTGTAAGAATGTTTTCAGGCCCGTTATTAAGCGAATATGTAAGGCTTGAAACACCATTGAGGTCCGAAACGTTTCCAAGAATATTTATCCATCTCTGCGAAGTACCTATATGGCCGAATCTCTGATAAGGGCCATACCACACATCAATGGCCGGAGGGGTCTCATCAGGCGGAAGCGTCTGTATCTCATACGTTTTAGAAAAACTTTGATTTCCGGATGAGTCTTCGGAAAAAACCCGAAAATAATACCGAGTATCAGGAACCAGATCAGGCACCGTTATTTCATGCAAGTAAACCGCATTCGTATGATTTACTTTCCCCAATTCAAATTGTTGTGTTTGCCCGTACTCTATTCCTCCAGATGCGGGTTCATCCGTAATCCATGTTACTTTCAAACTAATGAGATTAACCGAATATTCCAATCGTTGAAGAAGAGGGGGAGACCCGTCATATGCCGTGATATTCGGATCATCTTCAATAATAACAGGATATTGTTGATTAAAAAAATAATCTATCACGGCGGTATGGGCCGGTGCGTTGTTGTTTGCATCATGATTGCCCACATAAGGACCGACCGCCGTTACCGTCAGTGCATAATTAAACGTTCCGGCTACCGTCCAGTCCATACCGTTGGCAGAATACGACTCGGTCCACTGGTTGCCGGTTCGCTCTACTTTCAGGTATAAGGAAAATTCCTCATAAATCCGCTGATCGATCAATGCGGTAGATACCCCGTTGGTCGTGCGGGCGGCAAACACCCGCGTGGATATCCCGTCGCTTAAAAAGTCAAACCGCAGCCAGTTATTATTGCTTTCTTCGATGATGATCCCCTGGTCCTGGTATTTTTCCACAACCGGTGAATCAAATTTTACCTCCACGGCAAAATCCGTGTCAGGCGCCGGTTGCAGCAGGCGGGTGGCGTTGTTGCCGTTCCA